>Ga0208916_10000011_pt1 | contig 86382 bp, 128 predicted proteins | sample DEB19_08_DNA_5_FD_184523 | JGI IMG/M metagenome (GOLD analysis project Ga0208916, IMG submission 184523) | Aqueous microbial communities from the Delaware River and Bay under freshwater to marine salinity gradient to study organic matter... | ecosystem: Environmental > Aquatic > Marine >... | reverse complement strand
ATCCATCGACACGAAAAAGGGTGGATGGTCTCCCAAGACGGGATCCGTCTCCAAGTCCTGGACTTCCCACTGAAGCCCAAAGCCATCAAACACTTCACCACCGAACTGGACCGGCTAGTCCCTGACGACAGCCGGCTCCGTAACCTAGTAGAGGAATGTAAGCGTGAAAATCACATCGGAAGTTGAAGAGACCGGTCCCATACTGCGGTTTTCCCAACTGGAGGAAGACGTTTTGTATGAAATCATTTCTGACAACTACAGGGGATACGTCGTGACTTGTCCAGGTTTTGATCTTATGTATAGCATTTCGCCCAAGGTAATGGGTTGGAGAGAGATGTCTAATTCACTTCTCTTTCTATTTCGCCGCCTCCCCCCTGGCTTCAAAGTCATCATCGAGCAGGAGTAAACGAAAATGCAGGTTAGTGTCACAGCCGACCACATCGATAAGGGGATCCCTCACTGTGGGGATCGATGCCCTGTAGCTCTTGCCTTGAACGACGCCGGTCTCGCGGAGGTATTCGTCGGGCTCTATGAAATCTGTTACACTGAAGGAGAATTAGCAACACCTGTCGTAGTCCAACACTTCATCAAAGCGTTTGATGAGGATGACAAAGCAGTAAAGCCGTTTAGCTTTAACTTGGAGTCGGTACTGTGAAGTTCACCAAGCAACAGACATTCGACATTGTAGTCAAGGGCCTAGCAGCGCAGGGGTTTGAGCGGGCTCTAGCTACCGATTCCTACAGTAGTTGCATGTATCGAGACGACAAGGGTCGTAAGTGTGCTGCGGGCCAGCTCATCCCTGACGAGCTCTATAACCCGGAGATGGAGAAGATGGGATCGATTTGTTACATCTTTGATGACGATTTCGATAGAGACAGATACTCCTTGTACGAGTTATCCGGACTTGTAGAGCACGATCGGAAGCTACTGATTGATTTACAGGATGCTCATGATCTTTCCATGGGTTCAACCGTCGATCGAGACGCGCTTCTCCGTGTCGCAGTCAAGCATGAACTTACCATCCCTCAGGAGCTCGCAGAATGAAGATCGCCAACTACCGCAAGAACGGCTTCTACCTTGTCCCTAGCAAGGCAGAGCTGGACACACTCCCTCCCGGCCCTTACACCTTGAAGGGTACCAGGGACAAGCTGTGCTTTGAGCAAGCTCCATCCGGTGTGGTCTTTGGCAAGGATCACACACTGAAGGTTCGTCACACCTATGACCTGGAACTGTTCGGTCTCACCAAGTGCGAGTTCAAGGTCGCAACCAGCTTTAAGGGTTTCGTCGTAACCATTCCATCCCTACGTGAGCCTGTAGGCAAGTTCGTACCGTTCGCACCCAAACCCCGTGTCGATAAGCCTGTCCTTGATCTGGCTGGCCTCCTCCGTGAGCTTCGAACCCAGATCAAGGATGAGAATGTAGAGTTTGCATTGGAAGACGGCTTCCCTGTCATCTATCGACAGGTCCGGGGGAGGATCAGCTACGATGGAGCTAGGTATGTGTAGCGTCGTATACGTCATTTACCTCGGCGTAGACCTGCCATATGGGGAAACTCGGGTGGTCTATTCACCGATAGTGGGGTTTGATGAGATTTTGGACAGTTGTCATCGTCCATCGGAGTCAATTCGAAATCACATCGGTCCCTACCCCTGGCTAGACGATGAACTCCTCTCGTGACGACCTAGCCGCCTACATCTTTCCTGAGCTCTGGGCTTACTGGTCAACCCAGACAGGAGAGCGAGCTCGACGAAGGAGACAGCGTCTCAGGCGTGACGCCGAGTATCATATCACTATGGCCTACTATCGATCGCTTGGCCACTCATGTGTCTCTTGCGGATCCTACCGAGCTGGGGTCTGTGAGGATGAAAGCGACTTCTACGGAACAGTAAGAACGAAGCCAACAGATCTCTGCGCCGGTTGGCGATCACGTTCGTAACCCGGTAATAAACCCTGGACTTCACATCCAAGGGTTACCACTTCTCAGCGCAAGGAGTACACAACGATGAATCTATCTTATGACTACGAGATCTGTGCCCCCAGAAACATCACGGTAAACCCCGACGACTACCTCACGGTAAAGTCTATCGACGAGTTGATCTATGTCCTTGATGGTGAGCAGTCTGACAGCAGTGTCGACGCTATGGTAGATGAGGATGATGCTGAGGCATTGTGGAAGGAAATTCAGAAGAGGAAGTCCGCATGAAGATCCGGTACACCTATTCGGTCGACCCATCAAGCCAACAAGATGTGGACCCCGACTGGTTTAAAGAGTACAGCCACATCGATGATCTGCGCATTGACCTGACCGATGAGGCACCAGACACGACCATCTACAATATGGTCAACGAAGACGACCTACAGGCCCTGTGGGCAGAAATCGTGAAGAGGAGAGCGGGATGAAACTCTTTTCTTGGTTCAAACCTTCCGAACCTCCCCCACCAAAGCCTCCCTCACGCCAGTTCATTGTCATCACCACACTGGACACAGGACGGGAGATCCAGTCCGGTGTTATTGAGGACTTAGTGATGTACGATGATTGGGTCTACCCCGCTAAGGCCCGAGCCGACGATCGCGCTTCCGGTATCGCACGAGATGGAGGTTGGGATGGCGAAGTCTTTTTCCCTCCCCATCGGATCAAACAGACTGAAGTCATGATGCTCGCCGAGGCAGCCGCGTTCCGCAAGGGGTTGGAGGCGGCAGTGGAGGTGGCGGCCGTGGATTGGGCCGAGCGCTACCGGCTCGTGTGCTTTGAGCTGTGCGAACGCATGGGCATCAAGGCGGACGAAACCATAGCCGACAGCGGCGAGGAAGCCTGGATGCTTGTCGGGTACGAGGCGACAACCAAGCAAACCGCCGCCGCCATCCGCGCCCGGAGCTTCCCATGAAACGTTTTAAGAAATTGGCCGAGGGTTGGAGATCGTGTGCGAAGTTTGCAGATCCTGACATCGCCAGAGTTCAACGTAATCATGCCACTCAACTTGAGTCAGTTATCACTATAGTCGAAGCGGAACACGACCGACTCAAAGCAGCAGCCAAGGAGTTGTTCGCTCATTCATCAAAACCTCGGAAAGACGATTGGCTTACAGCCGAAGTCTTTGAGACATACAAAGCAACTTACGCTGAGATGAAGGACCTTCTGGAGGACGCTCAAGCCCCCTGATGACCGTTCACTCCCATCTTCCTCTGAGCATCTACGATGGCGTTCCGCAGCTTCCCCGGCCTGAGCGTAGCCAGAATCATCTCGTCTGCCTCATCCGCAACGATGAGACCGTCCGCCGAGGAACTGATCGTCTGATCCCGGATAAGCTGATGGATACGAGCGGCACTGACACCCCGAGCTTTAGCATATTCACTAATGCTAATACCACACTCCTTCTTTTCCGGGGGTTGCTCCTGTAGGGAAATCCCGAGCTCGGCCAGTTCAGCCAGACACTTCTCGATCCGTGCCGTCGCTGCGTTCAGTAGGTCTTCCGCCGCATCCCTTTCCTCGTAAGCCTCACCAAGCGCCTTAAGAATCGATCCGATCATGGGACATTCCCTTCCAGTTTGGAAGACCTCCATAAACCTTATCCCGGAGAGGGGCAACCATCATGACAGCGTGGTCGCACGTCACCACACATGAAGTAAGATGATATAATGCAAACCCTCCACATCCCTGCCTCTCGCACCGTGATCACAGAACCCAACGAGCAACCTAACGGCACCTGGAGCCAGTCTATCCAGGTGTTCCTGGACGATGGCCACCGTAGCCTGGACCTCGTACTTTATTCCCCCCTTCGTCAATCCCTTATTCCAGCAGGAGACCACCGTGGTCCAGACGTCATTGAAGCCCGCCCGGAAGCTGATTCACCAGATCGAGATGCGAGCTCGCCGGGACCGGCAGAGAAGCCGCGCACCTTCCCAGAACTTCTATTGGAATTCGCCGAAGCGTGAGGGGTATTATAAGCCTAACGTCGTTAAGTCGAGGAGAACCTAATGAGCGGACCATATAATTGGTACATAAAGAACGTACAGTGCCGAAACGAATTAGGTCGCGAAGTATTGATACATGATTTCGGTAGGCGTTCACCAGTTTTAACAGAGCAGCGTTTAGCCTACCTACTCAATGAAGCCTACAACCGAGGTCGACGTGATCTTTGTAATGAGTTGAGCGTGTTTTTAGGGGATGTACAGAAATGATCTCTGAAAACGACCCACGTTTAAAGTTCGTGCCAATAGAGAAGGCTTCTATCCCACCCAACGGTCTTATTGAGCATTTGAAAGATCACTGGTGGGTTGCTCACCATACGAAGGGGTTGGTGTTCTGGACTTTTCAGGGTATGGACTGCCCACAATGCAATTCTAATGAAAGTATAACGCGACGCTTGAGCAATAGGTACCCGTGGGCAAGGGTGGTGTTCGTTCCATCAGTCTTCCGACGTATCAACCCTTCGGATTATGTGTGATGAACAACCTAGAAATACTCGGCGCCGTCCTGGGTGTCCTGAATGTATGGCTCATCCAGCGCAGGAGTATGTGGAACTACCCCTTTGGTATCGCAATGGTTGTCTGCTACTTCTACGTCTTCAAGGAGTACGGGCTGTACTCGGACATGCTACTCCAGGTATTCTACTTCGTCGTTCAGTTCTATGGACTCTATAATTGGTGGAACAATCGTGAGCCGGATGGCCTTGTTCAGATCGAGTGGATGCCCAACCAAACCCGATGGTTTGCTGCGGGCTACACCGTAGTAGGTATCCTTCTCCTTGGGTGGATTATGTCCACCATGCAAGGTGTGCAGGCCCCCTATTGGGATGCAACCGTAGCTGGGCTCAGTGTGACCGCTCAGTTTCTGTTATCTCGTCGCTGGATCGAGAATTGGATTTTGTGGATCACGGTCGATCTAATTGCCATCCCACTTTACTACAGTAGAGACCTAACCTCAACTACGGTTCTCTACGTCATCTTCCTTGGTCTGGCTTCCTATGGCTTCTTCAGTTGGTATAAATCATATGACTCGCGGAATGGTCCTCGGAAAGTTCATGCCTCCTCATAATGGGCATCGATTGATGTGTGAGTTCGCCTCGGACTATGTCGATGAACTCACCATCTTAGTGTGTTCTATGCCGGATGAACCTATCAGCGGGAAACTCCGCTACCAATGGATGAAGGAGTTGTTTCCACAGTGTCGTGTTCTTCATCTTGATCGTGTCGTTCCGCAGGAACCAAGTGAAGCTTCTAATTTCTGGGAGATTTGGAAGGACATCGTTGAGGAGTTTCATCCCGAGCCAATTGACTACTGGTTCGCTTCCGAACCCTACGGCCACAAGATGGCTGAGATCACAGACTCAGTCTTTGTCCCTGTGGATCCCAAACGTCTAACTGTAGAGATGTCTGGTACGGTAGCCAGAGAAGACATCTACAAAGCTTGGTGGAATCTAACACCGCCTGTTAGAGCGCACTATGTTAAGGATGTATGTGTATTCGGTCCCGAAAGTTCGGGTAAATCGACTCTAGCCTTAGCCTTGGCCAAGACGTTGGACACCACATTGGTGCCTGAATATGGCCGCATTTACACAGAAGAGTTTGGGGCGGATAATCTTACCGAAGCTGACCTCCGCAAGATTGTACTAGGTCACCAGTTGCTGACTAAGGCGTCACGCAAAATCGCTAACAGAATCCTTATTTCTGATACTGATCCGGTGATGACCTGCGTATGGTCTGAAATGCTGCTGGGCTCTAACTCGATCGATGTTCAATCTGATGTCGACCTATACCTACTCTGTGACATTGATATACCATGGGTGGACGATGGCACCCGTTACTTCTCTGATGAAAATGATCGGCGTAGGTTCTACGATCGATGCGAACAAGAGTTGATCAGACGTAACTTACCCTACATAAAGGTAAGTGGAACCCTTGAACAGAGGTTGAGAACTTCTATGAAAGCAATTCGTAATTTGGAGGTAGTTCGATGATCACCGTAAGCCGTACCTTCGAGACTGCAGAAGACGCTGCTGCGTGGCTCAAGGGGCCAGAGCCTGCACCCGCAGCGGTGAGAGCCGGCCCGGTGACGGAGGAGGAAGTAAATCGTGCTGTCGATCGGTACTTCCCTCATAGGGCGGGCATTCCTGGCTCTGTGCGCGACACCCTCACCGACTTCCTCAATAACCGTGGCATCAGCACCGAGCCCGCTGAATTCACCAAGGAACAGATCAACAACGCTTGGAGGGAATATTATCTATACCCCGGCTGTGAACACGATCGCATGCACGCCGCCCTCCGTGCTGCGGGGGCCCGGCCATGATTCTCCTCGCTCTAATCGTTCTATCTCTCTTCGGTTGTTATCTTGCTTGGAGGATTGGGTAGATGGCTCCCTACCTCACAACACCAGTACCTGTAATGGAGCTCTTCATCGCTCTCGATAAACAGAAGTACCACTATAGCCACGCAGAGCCGGGTGGGAAGGTAGTAGTCAGGAATAAGGACGATGATGTAATAGTGGTGTACGTAAATGCTGAAAAGAGGGATTGCGTAACACTGAGGGCGAAGCATGACTCGATTTGAGGACAACAACTGATGACCCTAACCATCAACGTGACCTATGACGAGGATCCTATCGTCACCCTAACCGCCTCCCACGACGGCTATTGCTACGCCTGGAAGTTCGGTGGGAAGCTTTATGAGTTCGACTGCTACGATGGCGCATACTGTGATGGGGTCGAGCTCGACATCACAGGACTTCCTGATAAGGATGGCCAGTCAATCTGGAGTATCGTTGATCCAGATGGATACACCCTGACAATGTCCGAGCCCGTAGACTTCGACCTGGGCTTCCTAACCGAGGACGATGCAGCAAGAATGGTGCTCCGATGAACGAAGAAATCATGACCAAGATGGGAGAGCTGGCTGTCAAATTCGGGCAGCCAGTGTTGGATGTCACGCTGTTTGCTGCTAGGGTGGAGGCCGCGCAGAATATCGTTACCGGCATTATATTTCTGCTCTTTAGTATCGCTTCTGTTACTTGGGCAATCACGCGAATGCCACGAGGCTGGATTTTCGATAGTGACGGAGATGTTCACCCCGGCGTTTTGGGGGTGGTCTTCTTTGGGGTGTTTGTCTTTGTTGGTGGTCTGTCTAGTTTCATTACACTTTGTTCCGTCATCAACTGGGTAGGTCTCTGGCACCCCGAGGTCTACCTCGCATCGAAGGTTTTGTTCTGATGAAAGCTTGGGAGCTTATCAATATTCTTAGCGAAGTCTCACCGCAGACGGAGGTTGTCGTACGCATCGGTCATCATAATTACGATCGAGCAGAGGCTAGTCGCGTTCAGGTTTACTTCGACGGTAGAAGCTTCTATGAGATAGGATCACTTGTTGGTGGTAAAGATCTAGACTATATAGAGGTTGTCGTCGTAAACTAATCAATCGCCGACTTGGACTACATCATAGAGTGTGCGAGATAAAGCCATAGGATTACCTATGATCCCACTGTTCAGGGAAATAAGCAGAGAGGGTTAATCGACCTCGAACGCAAGAACAGACCCTCTATGATGTAGTCCAGCTTTTCACTGTTGAATTACTAGCCAGCACACACCATCTAAAAGCTATTGCCTTTAGGTGGAAAATAATTCGTGACAAATAAGACCATCTTGGAGTTCGATACCACAACAGATCCTCTGTTCCTTCTCGCAACTGACGGGGACGGACTGACGCGGAAAGCCAACGTCACCCAAACGGTATCGAATGTCTTCGATCAGTTGTCCGTCCCCGACATGGTCAATGCTGCCCAGCAGTCGGCCCTAGACGCGAGTGATGCAGCAGAGCTCGCCACCCAAGAAGCCAGTGCCCCCAAAGGTACACTACTCCCCTCTGGCAACTACTCGTCTCTACATTATTCTGAGGTAGCCAAGGACACGGCCCGTGCCGCATCTTCTCTCACCGAGAAGATTATAGGTAATTCCGTCGCCTCCCCTTATACTCTCACGGCCGCCGACAAGAATATGTGTCTGGTCTTCACGAGATCGACACCCCTAACCGTTATCTGTCCCCTCAATTGGCATAATGATCCAGCACTGGATGGTTCTCCATCCCAGGCTTGGGTAGACTGTGTTCGTCTTGGTTCGGGTCTCATCACCTTCACCAATGAATCCTCAACGTCGGTTCTCACACCCACCGTTATTGCTCGTGACGACTTCGTCTACAACACGTCAGTCCCCCTCCCTCCTGCCTACACCGGTAATCATACTCTAACCGTCCCTGCCGGCACCGGACGGAAGTTCTGGGCTGCTCTCTTCACCATCTATGAGTCCAACAAGACGGGAAGGTCGGCTACTCTAACGGCCACCAATGTTACTGGACTGACGAAGAACATCTCGGATACGTCAACGGGTAACTATGCAGAGACTTCGGTGAGCCCACTCCCGGTCGCTGTGTGGTCTGGCTCTCTCGCCGACTCGGACACCTCAACCACCGTCGCCATGACTGTGACACCCGACGCCGATCCACATTCTTATGTGCTCTATGTCGGTGTTGTTTCCAATGGTGCTGCCGTAACCGGTGCCGTAGCAAACAGTTCTACCGACAATGCGCCCTCTGTGGACCGAACCATTACCACGACCATTGATAAGTCGATGGTTATCTTTGGTATGAATATACAGGGTGGTGATACTCAGCCTTTGACCCTGACTGGCCCAGGTACGCAGCGTTTCAATGGTCGCACCGGTTCCAGAGGTGTAAAGGATTTCGGTTTTGTATTGGGCGACCACTATGCCCCCACGGCCGGGAACTTCACCTACACCATGACATCTGATCAGTCAGATCAGAGAGCCAGTTTCGCGATCATTATTACCCCCAACACGGGAACTCTCGTCGCGTCCACACTGCTTGCTCCAGACGGCGCTACTCTATCGGCCGCTGGGAAATGCTGCACCATTAGAGCTCGCTCCGATGGCACCTCATTTATCAAGCAGGGCTGACAGAGATGCCAGCACCTTTCGTTCTCGTCTCCCCCCGCCTGATGGCTGGAGCCACTGACACCACAGCGGCACCTGTCACTCCCGAGCTGCCGGTCCTGAACATCACGGTCAAGGTCGACTCCCTCATCCGCCTTCCGGGTGATCCCGTCGTTGCCACCGTAGTGGTGAACCGTACGGTCAATTCGGACGTGAGTTGTTCTGTCCCTTGGTCGATCCTAGGCACCGGCACCAATCCGGTAACGTCAGCCTATTTCATCGGATCCGTCTTCCCTTCCGGCACCATCTCATTTGGGATCGGGGAGACCTCAAAGACCGTTACCTTCTCTCTTTCTGCGGGCTCGCGTCCGAGTTTCGAGATGACAGGCAGGTTCCGCCTCGGTGTACCAACGGGAGCTAAGCTCGGAGCAACCAGCTTCTTTGATTTCTACCTGTTGTCGCCCCTCACCTTCCCCACCAGGGTTGATGCCGCTGAACCGGGTTGGGTAAACATCCCGACCTACGCCACTTCTCCAGGCAAGGTTCTGTTCTCGACCGTTGCCGACATGACGACGGCTGTCTCTTCAGCCACGGCTGGCAGCACCATGGTGCTCACCACCAACTTGGACGCTGGGGGCGCTACCTTCACCCTCGACGCAGAGGGCACGACCGCTGATCCGATCTTTCTCAGAGGCAACAGTGACAAGAAGGCGAGCTTCCCTGAGCTCAGCAATGCCACCATCATCTGCACGGGCCAGCGGTGGGTCATTTGCAACTTGCGGCTCAAGAACGTCCGCATTCTCGTGCGCTCATCCTCTTACACGGAGATCAAGCAGAACCGCTTCTACTTCTATTCTGATGGTGGTGCCACTAAAGGTGCGATCGTATTCGAGAGCACGAGCACTTCCAGATACACCCACATTTACGGCAACGACTTCATTGGCTCAACCGACGCCCCTTTCAAGCGGTCGGCTATCTTTGGTGGTGCGCTCACTGGTGGGGTCTTCTATAAGTATGTGTGGGTCCGAAAGAATCTCTTTAAGGGTTTCACGGATGACCCGACTGTAGCCAACAGCGCGATCATGATCGGCCCGAACGATCATGACTCCCTAACCGACGCACACTTCTACGTCGCTGAGAATCTGTTTCTCGATTATATCGGTGTAGGCTATGTCGTCGATACAGGTTCAGCGGGTGTCGCATGCTTCGATAATACATTCGAAGCGAAGACCTCGACCTCGAAGCAGTGGCTGCGTATTCGCCAGGGTTGCACCAAGCCCACTCAAGCAACAGGTAACATCATCGATGGGAATATGTGGACCGCTCCAGTTGGGTCCACTACTGACCTCGGTGGTATCTCCATCGCGGACGGTTTCACGGTTGTCGTTAACAATTGGGCTTGTCTCCTAGCCTCCGCTGCATCACCAATAGCCACCTCCCCTTCTGCAACGGCAAAGATCGCCCTGGCTCGCGGGTCGCTAGATTGGACGGGTTGGCCAGACAACTATGCCGACGCCCCCGCTGGACGAGCTTGGCCAAACTGCGCCTACGCTTATGTGGGCGGTAATCATATCCCAATTGTGGTCGGTGACGCTACTACTCGACCTTGGCTGACTTCTGATACTCTAGTGAAGACGGCCAATCTCTTTGTAGCGCCTAACGATACAGCGAGGGCTGATCGCAATTCGTCGATCACTTATGGTCCTTCTCATTCCCTCTCAGACGTCGTAAACAGTGCCGTTATTTCACAAGCATCATTCACTCGAATTCCTACCAGACGAACGGAAGCCAACACTGGTTGGGGTCTCCTCTCGGGTCTCTCTTACCCAATTCCGGCGATCAATTATTCCCTTGATACCTTTTCCAATACGGCTAAGGCGCAGAATCTTACCGCTGCTTATGAGGGTCCAACCCCTCTCACCCTGACTATTGTTTCAGCACCCGCTCATGGTACCACCTCGATCTCCGGCGGCACGCTCACGTTCACACCATCCACGGGCTACGTTGGTTCAGACACGCTGACGTACCGCCTGACGGATGCTGAGGGAACCTACGTCGAAGGTGTGATCACCTACACGGTAGCCGGGCTCACGCTCACCGTGGCAGCTCCCGCCGACGTTAGTGAGGGCAACAGCGGCACGAAGACGATTCGTTTCGTCGTCACCAAGAGTGGTGGTACCGGATCCTGCTCAGCAACCTGGACCTTGACTGGTGGTGTGAATGCCGCCGACTTCCAGTCTGGGCAGGCATTCTCTGGGACGGTCACCTTTGCTTCCGGTGACACGACCAAGAACATCGACTTCACTCTGAAGGGCGACACTGACCCTGAAGATAATGAGCAGATGACAGTGACCCTGTCTGCTCCATCAAGCTGTGCGCTCGGTACTCCCTACTTCGGTACCACCTCGATCCTGAATGATGATACCGCAGCACTGGGTGGGCGTCTCTATAACCCTCCTCACGGACCTGCTTCTACGTCCGATGTTGTGACGTGGCTGATCACCGACCCCTACCCTGGTGATGGCAACTGGACCAAGTATCTTCTGATTGTTCTTCCGCCGTCCGCCACCCAGCTTCGTATTCAGAAGCAAACCTTGAAATACAAGGGGGTGTTCATTATCGGCGGGAAGATGAATCTCGTTGGTAATCAGAATTGCACCTTCCAGGGCAAGACGGAAGCTCTCCCCGGTGATCCTGGTAATGTGTTCCACCTGAACTTCACTACTACTGATATGCCATCGGGGCTCATCGGCAATTACAATGGTGATCCTGGCGACGGTCGTCCATTCATTTGGATCGACGGCGTTGATATGGATAGCTGTTGGGCTGTCGACGACGTCATGGGCACCAAGCAATCATGCTGGTGGGGTGACTTCTTCAGCTTTGGTACGAAGACTCCTTCTGATAGCGGTAAGAACAAGTGGGTCGACGTCTATCTTCTGCGTCATCGGATCAAGAACGGTTTCTATTTCGGTAACCTGCAAGAGATCACAGGCTCGCTTGGCCACTCCGACATCATGCAGAATAACAATGCGCAGATTCGGAGCCTGAACGTTTGGAAGTGTGACCATAAGCATTTCGGTCAAGGTTTCTTTGCTGGCTCGGGTGCTTACACTCTTCCCAATGATGGATGGTGGGAGATCTCAGATTGTGTGTTCCGTCGCCCCCCGAAGTCCTCGAAGGTTTACTCCTCATCGCAGACTCCAACGTGGAATCCAATCCAGGCGGTGGATAACTCCTGCAACCCAGATGTGATCGTGCACACGACGACGCAGTATGAGGGACCAACAATCGATGTCCAGCCTGGGGAATATTATGCTGTTCTTCTGGGTCCGCGTAACTACTTCGAGTTCCCAAGCGCCGTTGACAACTCGATCAATTGCCTGGGCATCGGCCTCATGGGCTACAGCATTTACGGGACGACCCAGAAGGTAAGCAGGAATTATTCTACTCGCGTGATGACCGTTGGTGTCTCTGATATGTGCGTGACGCATGACCCGCCGTTCCATAAATACCCATATGTGGGCAAGACCGGCGCAGGGGGGCCATTCAACAGAGCCGCTGGCTTCTATACTCGCTCATGTGGAATGAGCGTACCTTCTACGGCTCCTCTCACCGAAGCTGAAGTTGGTCTCTCTCGTCGGATCACCACCGCAGCCGACCTGCTCACCTACATCTCGTCGGGGACTTAAGATGCCTGATTTTACCAGGAAGTTGGAGCGGGCACTGGCAGCCGACGATGTTGTCAAGATCGCAGAGAGCAAGACCCTCGATGTCATAATGGGTATCCCAAAGTGGATCGTGCTTGGTTATCTCCTCTATCAACTGGAGAAGGATGGTGGTCGTTGGAAGGGTGATGCTCTTCCAGGTAGGTCGGTGAAGTTAGCTAAAAACTTGGCTGAGTTAGAATAATACTTGTTCGTTATTAGTTCATAAATTGTTCAAACTATGGTGTTTGACCACCAAATTAGACTGCACATTGAGGCAGCTAGTTGGTGGTCGTGTTGGATATTATTACTCGTAAAGAAGCTAAAGCTTTAGGATTGAAGAGATATTTTACAGGCAAGCCTTGTAAGCATGGGCATGTTTGTGAGCGGCAGGTAAGTAGTAAAGGTTGTGTAGAGTGTGAGAGTCATCGGAACAACTCGGGAGAGCGTCGGGAGCGACGCAGGGAGAGCCTCCGTAAGTGGATCCTAAATAATTACGAGCAATACCTTGAGAATTCCCGCAGATGGAGACAAACCAATCCGGTGCGGCATAGAGAGAATTGCCGAAAGTGGCGTCAAGTTAATCGAGATATACATCATGAGAACTGTCGCAGGTGGCAGCAAGCCAATCGGGGACGATGTCGGGAACGTGACGCCGCCCGCCGGACACTTAAGCTCCAAGCCTATCCCTCCTGGGTAGACCGTACTGAGATAGCAAGGATCTATGAAGCGTGCCCTCCAGGGTACCACGTAGACCATGAGATTCCTCTGAACCACCCACTGGTTTGTGGGCTGCATGTTCCAGCAAACCTAAAGCCAATTCCTGCAAGGGAGAATCTATCAAAAAGAAACTCTTTTAATCCTGAAACGTATGTTCACACATTTCCTTAATGTAAGCTTCGTACTACATAATCAGACGATATGTAGTACGAAGCTTACATTAAGGAGCTAGATCTATCATAATAAGTCTGCGAACTCTTGAAATCTGACACAACAAGTGGCTTCTGTATCAGCAGGAGCCACTTTCACGTAGGAGCTAGATGATGGCTAAACACCTCGTTCGTGTGGACTTTATCCAAGATGATAAGTATGGACTAAACGGTAATCTTTCGGATGCAATAGAATTTCTTCGAGAGGCTTTGGAGCGAATCCCAGAGGAGTTTCGTTCCAGCGCGAGGCTTGAGCTTGATATAGAGTATCCTTACGGAGGTGAGGAGATACGCATTAGAATTGTATACTGGAGACCGATGACCAGGGAGGAGCTTAAGCATAGACGCGATTTAGAGAAGGCACAGAGGGAGCTCAGAGATAGCCAGGAGAAAGAGGAGTTGAAGCGTCTTAAAGCGAAGTATGGTGATATATGAGAGCCACCCTCCTCGATCTGATAGCCGGGGGTCGTCTCCAGATCCTCATAGAACCCGACTGGCACCCCTCCGAGCCTGGGACCCACGTCTGGCTGAGCTTCGATGGGGAGCTTATTCACTCGATCCCCCTGTCGGAGGATGATACAGATGAGTCTCATAACTGAGATCCACCGTGGAGATGAACCAATAACAGTGGAATTCGAGGTTGACCTGCGCAACTGGGAGCTGACGTACTCTGATATCCCTCTAACCAGCGATGAGGTTGACGAATTGCTGGATTTGGCATACGTTACAGAAGGTTACGCGGAGCGGGAATACCAGCCACTCCGCTAATATCAACGAAGCGAGGACTAAATGGAAGATTCTAAAAGCCTCGCTCTCAGCGAAACAAAATTAATTCGTGGGCTGGCCAAGGGCTTAATCGCAGAGCTCGAATCCAAGTATGATCTGACTCAGTCAGACGCTGCCCGCGAACTGCGAGGGTACCTTTCCTTATTCCGGCAGGCCGAACTCTATCTCACGGGTTCCGATCGCGAGAGAATCCAGAGACTTATAAACCAAATGCACCTAGTTCCAAGGGATTAGGGCATTTAAACGATTTAACATCATGGAATTGTCATTGACCTCCCAGCGGTTAACATCCAGTTAGCCCCTACGGCGGTGGAACCAGAACCTCTAGGGTTGTAAAGAAGAATGTCAAACTTCGTTGACGCAGGTGTCGTTGCGCGACACCTTGGACTGACACGCCGATCGATCCTGCATTACGCGAAGACCGGACGAATACCCTCCCTCAGGGTCGGTAGGCATTGGCGTTTTTCTATCGCTGCGGTCGTGGAGTTTGTCGCGTGTCCACTCACATCTACAGACGTAAAGGCAGTCGCTACTGGCAAGCTCGGCTCACTCGATCCGATGGATCTTACCACCGGGTCTCTACGGAGTCGCCTGATGAAGGTGAGGCGCAACGCATTGCGGAACTCCTCCAGCAGGAGTTAACCGATAGTGAGGCCCCTGGTGGGTTGCTCTTTTCCCAGGCCCACGAGCGGTACATCCAGGCAGCGTTGCTGAAACCCAACACGATAAGGAGTTACACAAGCTCGTATCGTACAATCCTGAAATTTCTGGGAGATTTCACACTCTCTTCCCTGAAAACTGAAAGCATTCATCACTATATAAGGAATAGGATTGCCAAGGTCTCGCACGCTAGAATCAAGCGCGATCTCAGCTACCTATCATCCATGTACAACTGGTGGTGCCTGCAACCCGATGGACCTCGTGACAACCCTGTACGCCAACTCAACCGCAGGCAGTTTGGATTACGGGAAAGCAAACCCCGTACCAAGTGGCTCACGGAGGAGTTGTTCGAGCATCTGCTGGCCTGTGCGGAGAGCCCGGTCTATCGGGCGATCCTCATCCTGGCGGTGGAGACAGGAATGAGGCAGTCCGAGATCCTAGGTTTAACACGATCTGAGGTGGACTTACGTCGGCGGAGAGTGGTCCTAGGCAATCTGAGTGGAGCTCGAACCAAGAGCTCCAAGTCCAGGATCATCCCACTGACTCCGAGGGCACTGGAAGCACTCTCCAGCACACTCATGACACACAGAGCAGATCACGTATTCCGTGGGTCACGCTTGGGGTTACCGATGACCCGTGTGAATTGGTGGTGGCCCCAACTCTGCACCAAGGCTGGGATTACCAACTTTCGGTTTCATGATCTGCGACATACCTTCACCTCTTGGGCAAGCCAACGGGGAGTCGAGGAGCGGGTCCTACAGCAGCTCCTTGGACATTCGACCAGATCTCTCACTCACAGGTATGCCCATCTACGCAGTGAAGACCTGGAACAAGCTATTCAAAAGTTCACGGATGGCACACTTTCTGACACACATGCTGAGGATCGGGCCAGCGATGAATAAAAAAATACGAGGCGGATCAAGGGGTTGGTTGGAGGCCCGGGCCGGAATCGAACCGACGTGCAAGGATTTGCAGTTAGCGGCTAGTGTGCCCTGTCTGCAACGATTAGGGGTCGAAGCCAGCGTTTTCAAGGGGTTGTACCAGCAGTACATTCAACTAGGAGCAGGTTCGCGTGACACATATGTGTTACTCCCATGAGCAGGACCCCAAGCCCAGCCATCAAAGAACGCAACGCTGCCATCTGCAAAGAGTGGCAGTCAGGCAAGATCGGGCCTAAGGCCCTTGCCGACAAATATGGGGTCTCACCCCAAACCATCAGAGTCGTTCTGCGTGATTCGGGAGAGCGGTCAACTCGAAAAGGGGGCTGTCCAGGAGGTGTGGAGCACCCCGCTGCCATCTATGACAAGCCTACGCTTTCTCAACTGCACGTTCATGCAGGGGCTAGGTTCAACGACTACGTCTGGCGCGTGACCAAGGAGCGTATCACCGACGTAGCTGTCCAATTGAACATCTCATCACAGCTCCTTACCCTCTTCCGATTGGGCCTTGGTGACCCAACCCTGAGTCAGCTTATGCGTATTGCCGGGTATATGGGTGTACAACTGCACGAGCTGATCGATCCAACCTATGACATCAAACCACCACCCAAAAAGGGATCGGATGCTGATTGAATCTGCGGTCAGATATTTCACACTAGCCAAGCTGTATCACTCGAAAGACGATGAGGGGAAACGTACGCTATGTCGCGGAATCATCACGATAGCCGCTGGTAGCGAACCCAATTGTCACATAAAGCGTAGATACCTAAGGCTCAGAGAAAAAGGATTATACCGTGCCTAATGTACCCTATTTCGGGATCCACACTACCCCCCATGGTATATCCTTCTTAGAGCAGCAGAAGACACCCCGCGCGGGTTCAACTCGTCGAGAACCCACCGCAACCAATGCGTTGGGTATGAGCCTGACTTCCCCGTTCCGCGTGAGACCGGCCGGGGACATTCGACACTGCCCTCACGACATCAGGATCAACGAGGCCGCACCTGCGTCTCATCACTGGGAGGCGTTCTGCGAGATGGTGGAGGATGATCCCCTCCTCCAGGCTCTCCTCCCGGTACCGAGAACACCAAACCGACTGGTGTTCTCGTACCACTGGCCTAACTGCGCCGAGGTACTAGCCCTTCTAAGTAAGATGTCGGCACCCCTCGAACCGGTGGTCAAGACTATCTATAACATCACGGCTCGACAGGCTGCTGCTCAACTGGAGATTACCAATGTGCAGCCCTTGGTCCTCGTCGATGCAATGTCGATGCACATCGAGAAGCTGGAGCAGATGGCAGCGGGAGCGTGGGGCAAGCCTCGCAACCTGATCGTCATCGGGCGGGAGCAGATGATCCCGCCTCCAGCCTTCAAGGTAGTGGAGACTAAATTAGCTAACCGTGAACTAAGCGATTTGATCGAGCTCCCTTGGGAGAGGATCGGAGGAACGGTGGCCAGGAAGGTGATGCGGGGAGAATGGAAAATTTAAGAGAATATCAGATAGCCGACCTGTCCCTGATGATGAAGCTCCCGAGGTGTGTCAACGCTTCGGAGCCAGGGACAGGGAAGACCGCACCTTCCTGCGTCTATTCCCACTACCGGACCAAGGATGATAACAGCCGGTTTGTGTGGGTTCAGCCGTCGAGCCTGCTCCAGAAGAACCTGATCGAAATGACTAGGTTCACGCCGCTTACCACCGACGAGCTCGTGATCATCAAGGGAACCCCGAAGCAGAAGCTGGCTCAGATCGAGTCAGGTGCTCGGGGTTTTTTTATGACCGCCGAGGCTCTGGCCAGCTACGGCCCCCGGCTCAAGGAGCTCTACACAATCAGTCTCGTCGTGATCGACGAGTCGCATATGCTTTACAAGGGGCATGAATCAAAGCGCACTCAAGCTCTGTACCAGTTCATGAGAACCACACCTTATTTGGTGTTCATGTCGGGTACCATCATCCAAGGAAATCTCACAGCCTTCTACCCTGTGGCCCACCTCCTGGAGCCCCGTCTGTACGGCAACTTTGCCGCCTTTCGAGCCTATCACGAATGGACGGATAATTATGGGAACGTCCTAGGCTGGCGAAACACCGAGAAGATCGCCAAGATCATGGGTCTCTTCGGCTGGAGGCGCACCTTCGCTGAAACCTACGGAGAGCAGGAGAAGGTGGTCATCGTCGAGGAGGTTGAAATGAACCCTCGACAGAAGAAAGCCTATCTCACCTTCGAGAAGGATGCCCTCCTTGAGCTCGAAGACAGCTACCTCGATGGTAGCATTCCAGGCGTCAATCAGATACGCGCGAGGCAGATTCTTGCGCACCCGCACGAAATCAGCAACCCACTAGACGGAATTGAGAGCGTAGTCGGTGACGAGCCGACCGCCAAGGATGAACGGTTGGAGGTGCTGGCCACCGACCATCTCCGTAATGGTACCCCGTTCGTGGTGTTTGCTGTCTTCACCCGAGAGGTCGAGCGGATCCACAGACTGCTCTCCAGTCTAGGTCTACAAGGTGGAGTGATCCATGGTCAGAAGAGCTTCGCTGAGAGAGGAAGGGTAGACCAGGACTTCCAAGCGGGTCGCATCCAATATATCGTAGCAACACCTCCCACGGCGTCGGTTGGTTTCAACTGGCAGCACTGGGGTCCAGATGGAAAGGAGGTCGACCACATCATCTTCTGCAGCCTGAATTACAATGACGATGACTTCGTTCAGGCTTACATGCGCGTGGTGAGAGGGGTTCGGAAGACGGTACTTCGTATCACCATCCTGAAATACAACGCCAAGGTGGAGGACAGGATCTACGAGATCGTACGGAAGAAGTCCGCGACAGTGAATAAGATCGATCCAACAAGGGAACTAATCACTATTCATTAGTAGATCATAAACCACTTCGACCCAGGCCCGGCGTTGTAAAAGCGTCGGGTCTTTCCATATCTAAAGCTCAACCACAAACCGTAAACTTGAACCTAAGGACTGAAAACTAATGGCTATGGATATTAACGACATCATGGCAGTCGCCCAGGCCGCTGCCGTCAATGCAGCGGTCCCTGCTACTGCCACTCAGGCAACGCAGGTTGCTACTCGGGGTCATGACTTGACCCTGGACGACGTCCTCTCCTCTGGCCTTGCAGTCGATGACTGGTTGAAGGTCGGCTATAATGGCATGGCCCTTGGCTCTGAAGACAAGGTCTTGTTCGATGAGATGATCGTCAATATCGACCTGACCGAGGTTGTTCCTTACCAGATGGTTAAGTATGGCCCTCAGGGTGGACAGCCTACTTATAAGAAAACTCGCGATGGTGTTACTGTCGTTGGGGGTGGTTCCTGGACCGATGTTCTGGCCCAGGCAGCCCGTGTGACGGGGAAGGAAGCGCAGGTTTATACTGCCGTCGATATCCCAATGGAGGTTACGGAGGACTTTGTTGTTAACGGCAAGGTTCTTGCTGAGGCTGGTACGATGATTGGTCACACCACTTCTACGACCAACTTCAAGCTTTTCAAGGCATACCTCCGAGACTGCAACAAGAAGGGTTGGAAGACTAAGACTGTGCGTACTAAGCTCGGCCACGTTTCTCGGGCTGAGAATGGTTTCAAGTGGGGGATTATCTCGTTCACCCCCTTGGATGTCGCAGGTATCGAGACGGTTGCTCAGGCTGCGTAACTAAGGATCTGGATTATCTCGCATCTTACATGCGAGATAATCCCTTCTTTCTATCTCTTCTAATCTTCCACTCAACAAAAGCCAACTGAAACGACTAAGGGCCAGAGAGTATGTCTGGCTCTATCTAGTCACTCACCCCTGTGCTCACTGTGGCGAGGCGGATCCGATCGTTCTAGAATTCGATCACTTGGATCAAGCGACCAAGACGGCGAACATTTCCACACTGGTATCGAACGGAAATGGATTAGAGAAGATCCAATCCGAGATCGATAAGTGCAGGGTCCTTTGTTGTAACTGCCACCGCCGCCACACCGTCGAACAGTTGGGTCATTACAGATCACTGGATAGGGAGTTTGTATGTTAGATCCCGCTATGACCGGTCAGTACGACTACAAGCGTGAGGAGCTTGATCATTATCCCACACCTAGGGAAGTCACTATTGCATTGATGGGTTATCTTCATCTTCAACGTACGGATGAGATTTGGGAACCTGCATGTGGAACCGGATCGATGTCCGAAGTCCTTGAAACTTATGCCCCTACTATCTCATCAGATATCAAGGACTATGGTTTTGGATGTTCAGGAATTGACTTCTTTGATATGAGTGGTCCGCCAGTAAACACTATAAATCACATAGTTACGAACCCGCCTTATGGGGATATCGCGGAAAAATTCGTGCGTCATGCTATCAAGCTTATGCAGCCACACGATGGTACTGTCGCAATGTTGATGCGTAATGAATGGGATTGCGCCAAATCACGTAGAGACCTCTTTAATGAGATGCCATTTCACTCCAAGCTCGTACTAACTTGGCGTCCTCGTTGGATCGCAGGGAGCACAGGTGCGCCGCGCCACAATTACGCTTGGTATATTTGGAAGTGGTTCTGTGGCTATAAGCCCGAGCCCCGCATCTTCCACGTAGCTAAACCCTCATGCTGAGATTGATCGACGGCCAAAATTTCATGAGAAGGAGACTAGACTCCGATCTCACCGGCCTAGTCCCTCGCAATATATTCTCTAACGCCAAGGACACCGATCTCTGGGTATGGGATGCACCTGACGGCAACGCGCGTCGTCGCTCTATCTATCCCGAGTACAAGATGGGTCGCCCTAAGACTCCCGACGACATCAGGGCCACCGTCCAATTCGTGAAGGAGTTGCTGGTACACACAAGCGCGATGCAGGTCACTGTGCCTGGGTACGAGGCGGACGATGTGATTGCGACCTTCGCCAAGTCTGTGAGTGAGTGTCACATTGTAAGCAATGACAGTGACTATCTGGCGCTGGGTGTGCCTTGTGATGCTAAGCCGATCCCAGGTGTAGAGCCGAAGTATGTTAGATTGTACAAGACTTTGGTAGGGGATAGTGCGGACAATATCCCAGGTTTGAAGGGGTTTGGGCCGAAGTCGTTTGAGAAGATTGATAAGGAGTATGTTCAACGGATCTTTACACATGGTGCATATTACATGCTAGATGACGATCCAGCTAGACAGAAAATCTTGGATAACTTCTTTGAACTCCACAGGTACTGGCAAATCACTGGCTTCTTCGACGTGCCGCTCGATCAAATCCAACAGCATCTCTCGGTTGGAGTGCCCAACTTCGATAAGGGAGATGCTATGCTTAGGAGTTATCTGCAATGAGTAAGCTCACGATACGATACACCTCCGATGATTATGAATGTGAGGACTGTGGCCCACTCACCTATGATCGCATGATCATAACCGACGAGTTTGGTGTGACTTGGTTTGATGATGGAGGGGATGATCACCTCAATGGCGGTCTTCTTTCTAATCTGATGCCCTACGAGCTCGCCTATAAGATCCTCCAGGGTCTCGGCTATGAGGTGGAGATTAAGTGAAAAAGACGGTTGAGGAGCGCTTCTGGGAGAAGGTCGATATCCGTGGGCCTGACGATTGTTGGGAGTGGATAAGTCATAAATTTAAGCGAGGTTATGGAAAATTCTATTTGAATGGTCAACACACATACGCGCACAGATATATTTTCACACGACAAGGTATTCTATTATCAACAAGTGATAGCGTGTGTCATACTTGTGATAATCCTTCTTGTGTCAATCCTAGACACTTAATTCTAGCTGACCAAACGTATAATATACGTGATTGTGTACGTAAAGGTCGTCACAAACCCTCAGGAATAAAAGGTTCGGCGTCATCTAATGCAAAACTTTCTGAAGATATAGTACGAGCAATTAGATCAGATCCACGTACTGATCAAGAACTCGCTCTATGTTATGGAGTTCGTTACCAAACAATCTATAAGGTTCGAAGAAATATCACTTGGGCACATGTCGCATGAACTCAACTATTCCTCTCCTCCTGGATGCCAGAAGCTACACTTCTCTAGCCCCTCAAATTGAGGCCGAACTCAGCACCGCTGGGTTCATTGGGATCGATATCGAGACGGATAACCATAGGCGTCACGCGGGACTGGAGCAGTACAACAACAAGACCCGACTAGTGTTCGATCAGCGTAGGCAGGATCTCTGTGGGGCTTCGCTTCACATCGATGGATCCCCATACTCATACTACGCAAACTTCCTTCACGCCGACGTTGAGAACCGGATACCGTTCCATCTATTCGCCAAGCTTCTTGAGAAGCGTAACCCGACCTCAACCTACATTGCTCATAATGCTCCGTTCGAACTTACGGTGTTGGAGAACACCCACGGTCTGATCCTGGATCCTATCATTTGTTCCCTTCAAATGATGGTCTCAGCGGTATCACCAGATGAGTATGACATTGGTGACTTCGTCGCTGCTGGTTTGGGTGGCATTGGTGCACTCCTACCTGAGTTATTTCGTCTTGCGAGTACATATGATGGTAACCGTGATAGTCTGACAGTCGCTCAAATAGAGTTGATGAACAAGATCACGGCAAAGGAGTCTGAGGCGAAGTTTTCCTATAATGGCTATGTCCGTGATATCTGCATCGGATATGCTCTCAAGAAATGTGTTAAGTCACTCTTCAACTATTCAATGGTCACGTATTAAGAGGTGCTGGGTAAGCGCTCTGGTATGCGTCAACTAACCGGTGATGAGGTAGTTGGGTACGGATGTGACGACGCTTTCTGGTGTGTGAAGGTCTTTCATGCAGCGCTCGATAAGATGATGAAGGTGAACCCTGGTTTGGTCCAGACCTTCATCGATACCGAGAACCGTATGGTGCCCATCTACGCTAATGTGTGGAAGGAGGGTCTGTCTGTCAATCTCAAGGAGATCAAGAGCAAGCGAGATGAAGAGCGGTCAAACTATGCCGCTGCGTTGAGGACGCTACGTGAAGGCATTCGAGGGCTTCTACCCTTTCCCACTATCCCGAACAAATCTCTTGCTGAGCGCGACGCTTGGTATGCAAAAAACTCGAAGGGTTATCGGTCCTCTATCGAAAGCTGGGCGCTTCTGGACAGTTCCTCGGACGATTTCACTGAGGCGCTGCGAGCTAGGGGTGCTGTCCCTAATGCCTGGGCCACCGAACGGTCGGTCAAGCAGCCTGATGGACCGAACTTCTCGCACTATATGCCGCAGCGCGTGCTCCTTTACGATCTGATCGGAGCTAAGCTCATCATCTCGGATGGTAAGACAAGCTCTGATGGTGAGGCCCGTGGTAAGATCCGTGAGGAACTGACGAATCCCGCAGCCCTCAAGATCGTGTCCGCGCTTACCGAGATGGCAAGCATCGATACCAGGATGAAGCTGTTCCTCACGCCCTATGAACAGCTTACAGATCCTGAGAGCCTGAGAATGTATCCGGTCCTGACATCCAAACTGGCTTCCCGCCGCATGGCTATGTCAGCACCCAACGGGAATCAGCTCAGTAAACGTGGCGATGGAACTTATGTCCGTGGCTTCTATCAGGGTGATTACGATGATCACATCGTTGTCTCTTTAGATTGGTCCGGTATCGAGCTGGTGGAGATTGGAGAGTTCTCCCAGGACCCCAGCTTCGTCGAAGCTTTTGGTCAGCTACCTCACAAGGACCTACACGCTGGTGCTGCTGCCAGTGTTCTGAAGGTGAAGTTTCCAGATATCACCTTGGATCTGTTCAAGCGTCTACCCTCGATGTGTGAGGAAGAAGCTTGTGACCTCATCAACCCTGGCATCCTCCTAAATATCAAAGGGGAGATGATGCAGCCAGGGAAAGCGTACTCCTACTGGCGCACAGAAATTGGCAAGGGGGCCAACTTTAATGCGTATTATAGTGGTGCTCTATCAACCGTAGGGCAACGCCTAGGATGGACCACTGAGCAGATGTGGGCTGCCACTGAGCTGTTTTGGGAGAAATTCCAAGTAGCAAAGCAGTGGCGCGATGATGTTATCAACAAGTGTATGACTGATGGGTATGTGCAACTCCCTGATGGTCACCGACGCACACGGTTTGAAGCCACACACGAATGGCGCCGTTTGTGGAACGCTAAGATGGCTCACTTCAACAACCAGGGTGTTCAAGCATTCTGGAACGAGATCGCCAATAAGATCCAGCGTCGGGCTAAGAATCAGGCGGTCAATTCTCTAGTGCAGGGTACGTGCAGTACGATCGCCAAGCGGTCCATTCTTCGGGTTGAGGATAGGTTTAAGGCACTAGGTTGGAGTAAGCGTGATGTTAGGTTCATGCTCCCAAACCATGATGAGCTTATATACAGTGCTCACCATAGCCTAGTACCTCAGGTCGTAAAGGAGGTTCATCAGATCATGTGCTCCCACCCAGACATCTTCAAGGTCATGAAGCTCGATGCAAGCCCCTCGATCGGACTGAGCTTCGAGCCATGGCACCGAACCAAGGCACCATTTGGGCAGATCGAGCTCTATGAGTGCCCAGAACTCCCTGGGGTTCGTGAGACCGGACGGTTGACCGATGCTGGGGTCCAGGATGTGGTTGATTACCTCATGCAGGGAAGAGAAGAGTGGAAGCGAGCCGCTTGAAACCACCACTTGAAACGGATGAATGGCCCAAACCCCCCCGACATTCCAAGGGAACGAAGAAGTTTGTACTTGAGTATCGACTACGGCTTCGAGATAGTAAGATTCGTGTCACCGGGTTCTTTCATCGATGGAGAACCTACTGGACTCGGTACAACACCGAGAAAGCTCGTGCCCAGGCTCTAGAAACCTTGAACCAGAAAGATAATTTGTTCGAATATCGCATTCCTGATTAGATAACGAACTCTCGACAGAACAACAGAAACTGCTAAATCTTGGCTCAGGAATCCACAGCAAGAGAGATCTCTATCCATGGAACTTTCGATCCACGAACTGAAGCAGCTCCTCCGTCTGATGAACACTCCTGGTATCGAGACGGTGGATCTGGAAGCGATGGTGAAGGAGTTGAGCGACGATGATGAGGGTAGTCTGGACGACTACTCGGACGACGAGCTCGACGATGCAGTAGCCTATCGACAGAGGCAGATAGCTGAGACCAGAAAAGAATTTAAAGTTGTTTCTTGATACTATAACAAACCCTTCCTAAACTTCTATCTACCACTATCTTCCTTGTATGAGCAGGAACTCCGGTAAAGCCAGTGAAGCAGCGTTCGTAACTCGATACCGAAAGCTTGGTAAGCGGTGTTACGTCTACAGGTTCCGCGATATGAGCGACCTGTTCGGGATAAATGGGGGCAAAAGGTTCAAGCTTCCGCCCCTCCCTTCCGACTTCCTGGTTGTCCACAACGGAGCGGTTCAATTCGCCGAGGTGAAGTCCACCCAGGACCCACGCGCTTTCCGATTTAGCATGTTGAGCAAGGACCAATGGGCAGCCGCCGTTAAGATCACGGCTGCCCTTGGTACCTACATGATCTACGTGCATAATCTGCTGAGCGATACTTGGTACAAGGTTCCCTTCTCATACTGTGTATTAACAAAAGACGCGGGAATGAACTCGTTGTCTTGGACAGAAATGGGTCAGTTCCAGTGGTAGAGTTTCCTGATATCCAAATTGACATTGAGACCACAGGTCTACGTCCAGATCGATGTGCCATTATTCAAATCGGTGCGGTCAAGTTCAACTATGAGAACGAGACTGTAGACGGAGGTTTCTTTAACCGATCCATGCACATGCCACCCCATCGATACTGGGATCCAGAAACGAGGGTTTGGTGGTCTAAGCGTAAAGACGTCTATGAAGACATCATGCGTAGGGCGGAAGATCCTCGTACCGTGATGCAGGACTTCGCTGACTGGGTTGGTTATGGGCACAGCGAACCCCTGAGATTCTGGGCTAAGCCCATTAGCTTCGACAGTGCGTTCATCGAGAGCTACCTACATGACTACAGCATACCATCACCATTCTCCCACAGACATGCCACCGACCTGATGAGTTTCATCAAAGGCGCTCGGGGCAATATGGACGTTAACTCAGTGTATAGAGAGTGTCCAATGGAAGGAACGGCGCACAACGCCCTGTTCGATGCCCTCTATCAGATAAAGCTTGTCTTTTATGTTAAGTCAACCCTTAGCAAGGTAACGAAAGATGCGTAGTCTCTGCTTCGCCTACACCTCCCTGCTCAACATCGCGGGGTTCGGGTTCCTCTTCGCCGCTTACTGGGCTGGGTGGTTGATTCCACTGTTCAGGGACGATAACACTTACGTCGTCTATGGAATCGTCGCCCTGTTTCTAGTAGGTCTCATCGACTGTTGGATCAAATCATGGAGGCTGTCCCGCTGGGAGGCTATCCCCCTGGCTGTCCACCACGGTGTGGATAAGAACACGCTGCTGAAGGAGCGTTTCGACCACATGATGTCCCTCCCCTATTGGCTGTCCACCGAGGTTGCCATGCTCGGGATGATCGGAACCTTCGTGGGTATCATCATCGCAGCCTCCCATCTGGATCCGAGCCTTCTGAACGATGCGGCTTCAGCTACACCCGCAATGGCAGAGTTCCTGAAGGAGACGATTGCAAGCTTCGGTAAGTCCATGGTTGGTGCCTCCCTGGCTCTGTGGCTCGCTGCTGATCTCTACATCTTGAACTCTCGTGCCTTCGACATCCGTAACTCAGAGGTGGCAGCATGAAGCCGTTTCCTTGGTTGCGCGAACTAATTTGGTGGTGGGGCATAGGGGTCGTCGTTTATGGCATCGGCTACCTAGCTACAGGCCACTTCGTATTGACGGACTTGCTGGTGAACCCGACCATGTTTTGGATCATTAATTGGCTGGGCTATCATCAATGTGTAGAGGTCCATCGAGATGTTTAGCTCCAGACGGAACGCCATCATCTTTGCTGATATGCTGTTCCTCATGATGGTAACTGCTATCATGATTGCCTTCTTCACTCTCCCGTTGGTCAACCCCAAAGCCAAGGCAGAGAAGGATGACACAAGCTCGCCACCCGGTGTTGTGTCCGTCGAGGTCATCTGGCCGCCTTCCATGGACGCGGACATTGATCTCTGGGTCCAAGCACCGGGTGATGTGCCGGTAGGCTACTCGAACAAGGGAGGTGCCATCTTCAATCTCCTCCGCGATGACCTCGGGAACATGCTCGATCTTAGTGGTCTGAACTACGAGAACGCCTACTCACGCGGGGTCTATGCCGGAAGGTATATCGTCAACCTGCACTTCTACCGAAATCGCGCGGGTGTAGCGATTGTTCCTGTCAAGGTCTTCGTCAGTGTCAAGAACGAGACCAACGGAACGATGAAGAAGATCCTGATGAGTGAGGTCAAGATGGACGCTGAAGGCAAGGAGGTTACTGTGTTCCGCTTCGAGCTCGATGATAAGGGTGAGCTCGTTAAGGGCAGTGTCGACCAGTTGCAGACTGAACTCAGGACGTATAAGGGACGAGTTAAATGAACGTGGTGATAGGGCTTCTTGGGGTTCTGTTTGTTGGCCTCAAACTTACAGGTTACATTGATTGGAGCTGGTGGCTGGTCACGCTTCCGTTCTGGTGGGCTTGGCTCTAGCTGCTAGTATCTTTCTCATTGGGTGTATTGCAGTTGGATCTGCTGCGGTTCTCAGTGGTACGAAACCGAAGATTACTTGCAGAGTAACTCGGGGTGGGAAGCGATGACACTAGGTTCCGTAGAACGTGAAGCTTTGAAGCGCGCGATGGAACTTATCAATCTTCATCTGTTTGCGGATCGGATTGTGATCTCAGAGGGGACTGTAGGTGGTCCACATCCGTCGAGGTTCCGAGTGAGGCTCATCATCAAGGAAAAGGTTACTGAAACCATTGAGCAAACAGTATTGAAGGATCTGTAGTCATGATCACACCCTACTTCCTCATCTCTCTTACTCTCCTCATCGCCGTAGCTGCTTTCGGATGTGCGTTTTCCAAGCGTGTGATCCCGATCCTTCTCCTCGTTGCTCTCTTCATTCCCGTCTCCTACGGTGCAGTCTCCTCCCTTATGGGTAAGCCGAAGCCAGTGCGGTTGGAGTGGGCCAAGCCCCGTGTCGAGGAAGCCTTGGTGGTAGGCTCTGTGATCCGGGAGGGGGTCGGTATCTTCGTTTACATCCTCCTTCCTGGTGAGGTCGAGCCCATGTCTTACGTGCTCCCTTGGAATGAACAGGCAGCAGAGCAGTTACAGAAGGCTGAAGCCAAGTCGGCACAATCCGGCAAGAAGGGAGCAATGGTAAAGCTACCCTTCGAGATGAGCTTGGATCCGAGTGTTCCTAGGTTTTACGATCTACCGCAGCCGCAGATGCCAGAGAAGCAACCTCCGGTTGAAGATAAGCCAATGGTTTTGGAGAGGTCTACGTGAATCTGAAAATACACTTTTGGGCCGGCTACTGTACGGCACTAGCCTGTCTGATCCTGATCCCAGTCGAACTTACATGGACATATGCCCTTGCGATGACCCTAGGTTGCTTCCTATTCGATGTGGGACTTACTAAGTGCATTGAATACGCAAATCGGAAGGTGACGTGATCAACATCAACGGCTTGAGCATCAAGCTCCTAGGCGATCCACACATTGGAAAGACCTTCAAGAATGGCGTCCCGCTTCACCGTCGTGGTGAGCGGGAAGCCTCACAAATGGAGACCTTTCGTAAGTCTTTTATGTGGAATGACGAGTTCGATATTCACATCAACCTAGGAGATCTTTTTGATAAGCCTTATGTCCCAACTGAGTTGATCCTTCAGACCGCAGAGACATACTTGTGGGCAGCGAAGCATCGACGATACACGCAGTTCATCGTCATCGCTGGTAATCACGAGCGACACAAAGACCTGGAGAAGCGCTCCGGGTTTGATGTGTTTAAAGCTATCGTCGCTTCGGTTCCGAATATCAGAGTGATCGAGGAGCCTGAGGTTATCACCTTTACGACAAACGATAGCCGGAAGGATTTGAGGATTGGGTTCGTTCCTTGGCATCCCGTGAAGACCGCTGAGGAGATGGTTCGTTCACTCAACCGAGGGATCGACACCCTGTGTGCACATTTTGATATTCACCCCCTGAGTGATCCACATAACATGATCCCAACGAAGCTAATGGCTGAGCTCGGGATCACTACCTATTACGGGGGCCACGACCACCTCCCACGCATCGAGACCAGAGACGGTGTCACCATCAACGTAGTCGGCTCGATGCAGCCTTACTCTCACTCGGAGGATCCTGATGAAAGACTCTACGTGACCCGCGATCTCGATACCGTACGTGCTGATCCTTCTCGCTACCACGACAAATGTCTTCGGATCGAACTCGGCCCTGGAGAGAAGCTGGACTTCGACATCGATTGTCTGCAACTCACCTTGAAGAAGGCAGGTGTTGAGGAGGAAGACATCTCGGTTCAGATGGATGAGTTCAATCTGGACCGGTTGTTGGAGGAGAGCCTAGTGGACATCGACGAGGGTATCGGAATGTTGGTTAGAGACAAGTATCAAGAATTGAGGAGTCGGTGATGCGTGACATTCATATCCCCTCTACCGAGGAGATCCTAGCCGGTGTAGCCTTCATCTTCGTGGCGGGAGCTGCGGCTGGTGCTTTGCTGGTGTACCTCCTGTGATCATCATAGGTCTCTTATTAATGGTGATTGTGGTGGCTATGCTGGTAGTCAGTGGATTAATCCTTTATGAGATTTGGAGGGGTTGGTAATGACCATCTGGTTCACCGCAGATACCCACTTCGGTCACGCTAACATCATCAAGTATTGTAACCGTCCATTCTCCTCTGCGGAGGAGATGGATAGAACAATGATCAACAATTGGAATGAGCGGGTTAAGGCGGGTTAAGCCTGATGATACAGTCTATCACTTAGGTGACTTCTCGTTTAAGACAGCACACCGGTATACCGATCGTCTGAATGGAAACATCAAGTTCCTTTGGGGTAACCACGACAGCCGATCCCAGGTCGAGCGCAACGTCGAGCTTCTGGGTCACTATCACGAGCTAGAGCTGAACGGACAACTTATCGTTCTCTGTCACTACAAGTTTGAGGTATGGAACTGTTCTCATCGTGGGGCGCTGCACTTCTACGGACACTCCCACGGCACGCTTGCAGGAGATAGTCAGTGTGTGGATGTTGGGGTTGATAACTTCGATTTCGCTCCGGTAACGCTGGAACAGATACGGAAGCGGTTGACGACACATTGGAAAAGGAAGGATATGTTTTAGCGTGATCAGATCCCTAAAGTATGAAGTCACCTTCCCCTCCACGGGGAAGACCCTTTCAAACGAATTGACCTTTGATCTTGGTATGACTGCCATAGTCGGTGCCAACGGCAGGGGCAAGACTCTGATTGTGGAGATGATACGTTATGCACTCTATGGATCAAAGGCTCTCCGTGGACAGGCTTCCGACTACTCCAACCTGAAGGTGGAACTCTACTGGGACACTCTCTTCGTTCTTCGTAACGGGACCAGAGCTGTCCTCTATCGTGATGGAATCGAGATCGCAGTCGGGACCAAGGCCGTCAACGCGAAGATCGTTGAGATCCTAGGCTTCCCCCTAGATGTCTTCGATGTGGCGTGCTCCGTCAACCAGGGCAACATCGCGGCCCTCTCCTCCATGCTTCCGTCAGAGCGGAAGCAGATGGTCGATAATGTGTCGGGCATGACCTTTCTTGTCGAGCTCGGTAAGTGGGCGAACGATCAGGCCAAGGACGAGGGTACGCGCGCCGAGGCTCTTGAGGGTGTCCTGGTCAAGCCGGTAGAGCCGAGTAGGCCAGAGGGCTACCGTATTAGTCATCTAATCGAGAAGCACGTAAACAACCTTGAAGCCCTCGTTCACGAGATGAGCCAGCTCCAGGGCTGGCTCTCTGTGCCCCGTAGCCCCCCTGTGGAGCCCGTCAGGCCCGCCTTCACAGAAAGCCTAGACGAGCTCGAGGCCCTGGTCTCTGCCCGCGCTGCTGTGGTCGCAGAGCGGGCTGCTGTGGAAGCCAGTCTGAAGAGGTTGCCGCCGGCACCGAAGGTCGTTCTCCCAGAGGACGCTGAGGCTCAGCTCGATGCGTGGGACAGGTGGCAGGAGAGAGATACCTTTCTACGTCGCAATCCTGTAGCACTGTGCAGTCAGAAGGACATCGAGGACTCCGAGACCAACCTGAAAATTGATAAGCGCGACAGCCTTAAGCGTGACATTGAAGCTCACTTCAAAGGCTGCCCAAACTGTGGCTTCGATCTCAGCGGCAGTCACGTTGACGAAATGCGAAAGGAGCTAGAACTCCTTGGTCCCTTACCCACAACTAAGTCAGGGTCTGAACTCACTCGAAGCCAGATAGACGAGAATGTCCGTCGAATCGAAAACTGGAACACTCTCTCACAAGATCCCGTATGGCTGGCACTGGATGAGGGTCCGTTTAGATTAACTTCACCACCGTTCACCCGCAAGGACATCGACAACGCTAGGTTTGAGAAGGAGCGCGCTGAGCTCACCACCAAGCTTGCCAGCTTCGTGATCCCAGTCGATAGGTCGCCCGATCTTCGTGCTCTGCACATCTATCAGATCGCGCAAGAGACCTATGCGCAAGCAACCGAGGCTTACGCGCAATATCTCATTGAACGCGCAACTAAGGAACAGCGACTGGAGGAGCTGAAACCCCTCACCTCGAACCTTCCCACGTTGAAGGTCGAGCTCGAACTGGCCCGCGCCTATGAGAGGGACCTCGCTAACTACACCAAGGCTAAGGCCCTCTACGATACCAAGCTCGCTGAGGTGACTGCGCTCCGCAGCAGCGAGGCCAACTGGCGCAAGGTCAAGGCAGCCCTTGACGAGTTGCGCGCAAAGGTGAAGAGCTATCTCGTCCCTGCCCTGTCCAGGGTAGCCTCCTCCCTGTTGTGGAAGATGACTGGAGGAAAGCGCACGGAAGTATTGGTCAACGACGACTTCGACTTGTTCGTTGATAACCAGCCGGTCCGCACACTGAGCGGTGCAGAGAAGGCGATTGCCAACATCGCTTTGCGGATTGCATTGGGTCAGATCCTGACTTGTCGGGCTTTTCCCTTCCTTGCACTCGATGAGTTCGATGAGGCCCTAGATGCAGAATGGAGTGAGAGTACGGCTGAAGCTATCCGGTCGCTGACAGGTAGCATTGCACAGATCTTCGTTGTGTCACACAAGGATCCACTCGCGGATTCGTACATAAGGCTATGAGGATGAAACTATCTGACACCACAATTCCCCAACTTAGTGTATTTGGTGATCTTCCACCTTGGAGGATCGCTAACCTCTTAACACAGTTCAAGGAGGACTACCCCGAGGGCAAGGTTCGGCCCCGCAACTGCGTCATCTACGGCCCTGTTGAAGAGGACCCCAACATACCTTACGTTGCCATCTACCGTACGGTAGGCGGCTCAATCGTTATGAGGAAGTGTGAAGATGAAGATAGCTCTGATCAGTGACCTACATGGTGCACCACCTCCCCCGATTGAGGAGGAGGAGGAGGTGGACATCGTTCTAGCGGCGGGAGATATAGACACGGGCGAACTCGGCCACACTGTCTTAACGGACGCCTACGGTGACATTCCAGTTATCACAATTGCTGGTAATCACGAGTTCTACGGATCCTGGCATATTGATATACGCCACTCGCTTGGCGTCTACCCTGGTTACACTGAGCGTGAGGACGTTGGCCTGGGAGACATCCGCCTTCTAGCCTGCACCCTCTGGACCGACTTCAACTTGTACGGTGATCAGGCCAAAGCAATGGTTGAGGGATTATACGGATTGAACGACTTCCGTATGATCCGAGGGTGGTCTCCAAAAAGGCAGTTGGAGGTACATAAGATTTCCTTGCGTTGGCTTGAGGCCAAGCTCAAGGAGCCATTCGATGGTAAAACAATCGTCATGACCCACCACTGTCCCTCCCACCTCTCAGTGAACCCAAAGTATGGCTGCGATCCACTCAACGCCTGCTTTGCTTCTAACCTTGACTACTTGTTCCCTCACGTCGATCTGTGGGTTCACGGTCATACACACACTCCCTTTGATTACACGGTCGGAAGATGCCGAGTGGTGTGTAACCCGATGGGATACAAAGGCGAGAACCCAGGTCCTTATAAAGCGAAGGTGATCACACTATGACGGCTTATGAAGGCTTGCTGCTATTGGAGAAGGACACAAAGTATTATGCCCTTGCGAGGGATTTGATCATACTAGTTCATAAGATGAAGGATCTGCTCGAAGACGCATTACCGCGTATTGAGTCGAACTATCTCGATGATATCGACGCTGAAATCGAAATACTACTGAAGACCGAGTTTTCCTAGTTCTTTATCTAGTAACAAATACTCGTAATTAAGCTATCAGTACATACATCATTCCCTAGAAAGGGTTTGATGTATGTCGATTTCTCGTCTTCAGCAGCGACTAGACTTGTCCCGTCCATTGACGGGAACAGAGAAGCAGGATCTCTATGATCTTGCAAATAGATCCGTGGACCCCAAGACGGTAGGCAAGGAACGCCTCCGTAAGTGGGCCATCGCCTGTAGGCCCGTGATGGGGCAGTGGAATAATCAGGATCAAGTCATCATCAACGCTCGCTATGGCCACGACCAAGGCTGGGGTGTGATGTTCACCGAGACCACTGCCGAGTGGGTGATCCTGTATTATCAGCCACATATCCACAGGGTCAAGAGGAAGCCTTATTTCAATACCCCAGCACAGGAAGACTAATGACCATCTCAGCCAAGGTAATCCTGGATAGCATCTCGCCTGATGGACTCCGGTTGACTACACTTCAGCTTCGGTATCCGCGCTTCATCCATGCGGAGTTCCTGACCCACCGTGTGTTCTCTAGGAACTCGTCAAGCTCCAGGGCCATCCCTGTTGAGCGTCTGATCCAGGATGTGATCGATGACCCAGCGATGCCGATCCACTGGGGAAAGAACCAGAAGGGTATGCAGGCTGAGGAGGAACTAGAGGGCCTGGATCTAGCTCTTGCCAAATCCGCGTGGCAAAATGCGTGTGATGATGCAGTACGACATGCCCATGCTCTGCGTATTAGGGGAGCACACAAGCAGATCGTGAACCGCATTCTCGAACCATTTGCGCATATCTCCACCGTAGTTACAGCCACCGAGTTTAGCAACTTCTTCGACCTTCGCCTCCACAAGGACGCTCAGCCTGAGATCCAACTCCTGGCACAACATATGTGGGGTGCTATGGTCCAGACGGATCCGCAGTTTCTCCACCACGGTGAGTGGCACCTACCCTACATTACGGAGCAGGACGACGCACCTCTGCACGAGCTGAAGAAGGCTAGTGCTGCTCGGTGTGCGCGTGTGAGTTATCTCACTCACGAGGGCAAGACACCGAACCTTGATGCAGACCTAGCTCTCTATGATCGCTTGATCACCAGCGAGCCCGCCCACGCCTCTCCGGTAGAGCACATAGCGACTCCTGACGTTGCTACGAAGAATGGGTGGGAGAACCCTCACCTCCATGGTAACTTTAGGGGGTGGCAACAGTGGAGAAAGGTACTACAACTATGACACCAGAACTTCGTAAGGCTATTGCGTTGGTAATTTTGGCAGATGAAACAAGCTTGCATCACTCTGCTGCCGGAAATGTAAATTCCGCCACTGTGTCGCGGATCATGCTCTCCCTTCATATTCAAGCACTGAAGAAACTAGTCGAGACGGTAGCAGAGAGGTAATGCGTCAGACTGCAAATCTGAAGATCGGCGGTTCGATCCCGCCCCATCTCTCCAATGCCAGATCGTCTAACGGTAGGACATGAGGTTTTGGCCCTCACAATCTAGGTTCGAACCCTAGTCTGGCAACCAATCTAGTTCCTTAACTATTAATAAAACCTTCCCTCCTTGGTCTGTAGACCCACCTATACGAGACCACAGACCAAGGAGATCTACCTACCATGATTGGTACCCTCTCAGGGAAGCTACTCGATCCCTTCAAGTTGTCTCCAGCAGACATCGATATCGAGGAAGTTGCCCACTCGCTTGCCCAGCAGAACCGATACACGGGACACACCAAGTTTCCGCTGTCAGTGGCACAACACTCCACTCTGCTATCGAGGAATGTCCCTCGACACCTAGCATTCGCCGCTCTCCTCCACGATGGTCCTGAGTACCTAATCCAGGATATTGCGTATCCAATCAAGAGCCGCTTGGAGGGATATCAGGAAATCGAGGATATCGTTACCGGTGTCTTCGTTCTGAAGTTCGGTCTCACCTTCTCAGATCTCGAAGCGGTCAAGGAATACGATCGACGCATCTGTGTGGACGAGATCAATCAGCTCTGTGCCTTCCCTCCATCTAAAGGTCTTAAGCCTCTTCGGATCGGCAAGATCCGTGAGATGGACTGGCGCGACGCCCGCGACGAGTTCCTGGACCGGTTCTACGAGCTCTACGATGGTGAGGACGACTCAGGAGGTGGTCCTACGGATGCCAGTGCCTTCATGAGCGTTGATAGCTTTATGGGAGCTTTGGCATGAGTGACTCTCGTAGTTGGGCGGCTGATGAAGAGGAGCGGACCAGAGCCGTGGTTGTGGCTATCGGTGGTTACTGCTATTGTCGGGTGAATTACCAAGGACAAGCCGTTGGAGAATGCGATCGTTCGGATTACTCTTGTAAAGAAGCGGGTAAATGTCTTTACTCCTCGCATCTAAAACGAGGCTCGGCTTCAGCAGCGACTTCTGTCGCTGACTCTAACCCAAACACATGCCGTGAAGTCCCCTCTCTTAGCGATATGATCATAGGTCCTGGTCCAATCATACCATCAACCCCGGAGCCACCAGCCTTTGAATCCTGTGCCGATTGCTGGACCTCTGATTGTCTATCTCAAGGTTGTTGCGAGAAGACGTTGGGACCTCCACAACCAGCGGAAGCTCCTGTCTACGAAGCTGATGCTCTCATTGACGAGCTTCCTATAAGTGAAGCTGGCCGCAAGGTTGCACAAATGCCGAGCTCCAATCCTGGAGCCACCTGGATCCGAGACGCCAAGAAGTTCGAAGGAAAGCCTCAGGCCGCTCAAGTGATCCAGGGGTTCGCCCTCGCTCTCCAGGCTGTGATCGAGGTGTCCACCTTCGGATTTGGAAAGCACACAGCCCCTGCCCGCGAGAAGCTTATCCGTGAGGAGGGAGCTACACCTGAGCAGGCTGCTCAGGCCATCTCCTTCAACAACTGGCAGAACGGCACCATCGAAACCTACGACGACGCCAAGATGCGCCACATCATAGCCCGTATGTTGGGTGAAGAGAGAGCGAGTGATAGCGGGTTGAAACACCGTGCGCACGAAGCTTGGAACGCACTGGCGGCCCTCACCTTGGAGATCATGAATGACCCCCTCTGAATACATGACCGCTGCGCTCCGTACGAAGTCTGATGCGTTCTACACGGACAAAGTGCCATACTGGAAGGCTGAGCAGACTATCTACCCTGTGCTCAACTATGCCGATCTGATCGACGAGATCAAGAAGGGTCTCTTCTACGGGAAGGAGACTCCACACCTCGATAAGATCGAAGACACGGGCTACTACGCCGCTCGGGTCTACTGGAAGGAACCAGATGTGGTGCATGGGATCCTTGGTGTCTTCACGGAGGCCAAGGAGCTCGTCGATGAGATGATGTACATTGATCTCGATCGGAAGGCTGTGCTGGGAGAGGTTGGAGACCTGTTGTGGTATGTGGCTCTCCTCTTGAAGGCTCTGGATACCACGTTCGAGGAAGTCATGGAGGGTAATATCGATAAGTTGAAGAAGAGGTATCCAGAAAAGTTCAGCGAGGCATTGGCTTTGGAGAGGATGGATATTAGTTAGTCGGTAATGAACCACATGAAGTAAAAGGAGGGGGTGATCAAGTCGCTCCCTCCACCCATATATAACCTTCACCCCAGATACACATTCGAGGTTATATATGGACCTGTTTCAAAACATGATCCATCAGAGCCGTTATGCTCGATGGAGACCGGATCTTGGCCGTCGTGAAACTTGGAATGAGACTGTTACACGATACTTTGACTTCTTCCAGGATCATCTCGAAGAGAAATGCAAATACACTCTGAGTCCGTCACTTCGTTCCGAGCTCCAGGAGGGTGTCGAGAACTTCCACTTCCTACCCTCGATGCGAGCTTTGATGACTGCTGGCCCTGCTCTGGCTCGCTGTAACGTCGCCGGCTACAACTGTGCCTACGTTCCGATTGACCACCCTAGGGCCTTCGATGAGGCCATGTACATTCTGATGTGTGGTACTGGGGTTGGGTTCTCCGTCGAGCGTCAGTGTGTGGCTCAGCTCCCATCAGTAGCTGAGAGCTTCGAGAAGAGCAGCACCACCATCGTGGTGGACGACAGCAAGGAAGGTTGGTCCAAGGCATACCGAGAGCTCATTGCGATGCTCTATGCTGGACAGATCCCCGCCTGGGACATGAGCAAGGTGCGCCCTGCTGGGGCTCCCCTGAAGACATTCGGTGGGCGAGCCTCGGGGCCAGCTCCCCTCGACGATCTGTTCCGCTTCACCGTTAAGAAGTTTCGTGACGCGCATGGCCGTAGGTTGAGCAGTTTGGAATGCCACGATCTCATGTGCAAGATCGGTGAGATCGTTGTGGTCGGGGGTGTGAGACGGTGTTTGCCGTCAGACGCTCCGGTAGCTTTAACCACCGGGACCAAGCCTATAAGCCAAGTGGAGCCGGGGGATGTGGTAGTTACTGGCGGTAAAACCGCCAGGGTTGTTGCATCAGGTCCGTCTGGTAAAAAAGCAATCTTGAAGATTAAACACCGCTTCGGTGAGCTTGCATGCACACCAGAGCACCGAGTTGCAGTGTTTAATGCCGTCGACTCATACGCATTCAAGGCCGCAGCAGATCTCAAGGTTGGCGATCGACTGGTATGGGACGGTGCAGGATATGAAGGTCAACACACGGAACTACCGGCGTTTGATGAAGTCCTTCACTTCAATTCAAAGATCTTCAACATCCCGGAGCTGACGCCTCGCGTAGCTTGGTTGTTTGGATTGATTCACGGAAACGGCTACATAGGTGATCAGACGATTGAGATTGCTCATCACATCGATCATCTAGAAACCTTGGAAGAAGCAAACATTATCTTCGAAGATTGTTTTGGTCTGAGTGGCGCTTATGGTTCAGACGGTAGAGAAGGTAATGGCGCACGTCTCCGTGTGTTCTCGGCCCCGTTTGCTCGGTGGCTAAAGACGCATCTTAAGGTGCCAAATGAGCCCATACGTGTTCCAGAGTTTATAATGAACGCCTTGCAACCGATCAGGTCGGCGTATTTGGCTGGATTGTTTGATAGCGACGGACGCTCACGTAAAGACAAGGTAATTGAACAGGTAACAACAATTTACCCGGAGTATGAGGACGACCTTGTAGTTCTTCTAGCATCATTGGGTATAGGGTGTTCTCGTCATTTTACCTGCAACGATAGGCGACGCGCTGCGGGTGAGAAAGCCAAGGACGCTCACGGACTGTTCATCGTCGGCAGACTTAACCGTAAGAAGTGGCTGGATCTCGTTAGTCCACACATCCGAACGGGTAAATTGGTTGATATCGACGCTTTCGGCAGTCCTATAGACTTTACGTTTCCCGTAGCATTTATTGGGGGACGTTCGGGATATCGGGCTATGAATAATATTACAGCCTCTGCGTTGGAGATGAACCCTAATGGGTATCTACCGACTCCGGTGGTTAGTGTGGAGCCGTGGGGTGAGGTTGAGACCTGGGATATTGAGGTAGAGGAACTTCATCAATTTACAACGTGTGGTATCGTTGTGCACAACAGTGCCCTCCTATCTCTCTCGAACCTCAGCGACGACCGCATGCGCTACGCTAAGTCCGGGCAATGGTGGGAGAGTGAGCCTCAGCGATCTCTGGCAAACAACTCGGTTGCATACACGGAGAAGCCAGAGATCGGTCTCTTCATGAAGGAGTGGTTGTCACTCTATGAATCCAAGAGCGGCGAGCGGGGTATCTTCAATAGAGAAGCGGCAAGAAAGCAGATACTTAGGACAGACCGACGAGATCCAGATCATGAATGGGGATCTAATCCTTGCCTAGAAATCCTACTTAGACCTAATCAGTTCTGTAATCTTTCAACCACTGTTTGTAGAATGGAAGATGACTTCGTCTCGCTGTCCTGGAAGACGGAGATGGCGACCCTCCTTGGGACCTTCCAGAGCACACTCACGAACTTCAAGTATCTTCGCAAAGTCTGGCAGCGCAACACAGAGGAGGAGCGTCTTCTAGGTGTCTCCCTCACCGGGATCATGGGAAGCACTATACGCGACTTCTCGGGTGAGGCTCTGTCAGATCTGCGCTCAGGTGTGGTCGCACGTAACAAGCGCATGGCCTCGGAACTCGGGATTCCACAAAGCACGGCCACTACGTGCGTGAAGCCTGAGGGGACGACATCCCAGTTAGTTTATAGCCCATCTGGTATGCACGCCGACTTCGCTTCATATTATGTGAGGACCGTGCGTCAAGACAACAAAGACCCAATGACGGAGTTCATGAAGGACCAAAGCTTCCCGAACGAGCCTTGTGTGACGAAGCCAAATGACACGACGATCTTTTCGTTTCCTCGCAAGGCTTCCGCCGGTTCCACAACACGAGATGATATGACTGCGATCCAGCAGTTAGAGATGTGGTTGAAGTTCAAGACTCACTGGTGTGAGCACACTCCTTCGGTGACCATCACAGTTCGTGAGCACGAGTGGCTGGAGGTGGGTGCGTGGGTGTACGCTCGGTTTGATGATGTCACTGGCGTAAGCTTTCTGCCCCACACTGACCACATCTACCGACAGGCCCCGTACCAGGAGTGCACAAAGGAGGAATACGAAGCGTTGCTAGAGAGGATGCCAAAGGAGATCGATTTCCGTTGGATGAGTGTCTACGAAGGAGGAGAGGATAAGACCGTAGGTTCCCAAACGCTTGCCTGCACCAGTGGAGGTTGTGAGATATGACCGACCCAACGCAGGAGTTTCTTCGTGAATGTTTTGAGTATGACCTAGAGACGGGGATCGTTTTGTGGAAAGTCCGTCCTATGGGTCATTTCAAAAATCACGGTATCTGTAAAGCTATAAACAACCGCCAAGCTGGAAAGTTAGCAGGTCAGTCTAATGCCACCAAAAGTGCTTAATAAACACTTCCATGATGTCACCGCGGGGGCAATCTATGTTGGACGACCAAGCAAGTGGGGTAATCCATTCGTGGTGGGTGTGCATGGTTCCAGGGAAGAAGTCGTTTTCCTGTACACTAAGTATTTACTCTCTAATACCAAGTTGATGTCTAAGATACGTAGTTTACGCGGTAAGGATCTGGTGTGTTGGTGTTCACCAGAGTTATGTCATGCGGATGTTCTTCTTTCACTAGCGAATGGAGAGGTTTAATGCCTATCTACAAGATCGATGGATCTGAGACGATCGTTCGTAATATGACGATCTACGTTGAAGCAGAGAATGCTGATGAGGCAGAGAGGTGGGCTGCTGGGATTGATAGTTGGGAGGATATCCAAAGTTGCATCGTCCATTATGATGAGGTAGTGGATGGTGACATAGATGAGGTGACCAAGGTTAGCCGAGGCGCTTGGGGAAAATCGCATAAGACCAAGTGGAAAGATGGGGTTGCTATCACGTAGGCTCGTGCCTACATAAGCTAGGTTCCCTGGTAAGGATCCGGGGGGTTGGGATTGACCCACTGCTGGCTTGCCTTCAGCCCCCAACCCCTCACCTATATACCTCTAACGGGAGGGACGCCTGGGCAGCGGTCCATGTCTGTAAAACATTCGAGCGTAGGTTCGATTCCTACCTCTCCCACCACCTACGCCACGGTAGCCCAACGGCAGAGGCACAAGTCTTAGGAACTTGTCAGTGTCAGTTCGAATCTGACTCGTGGTACCACTTTTTGCCTGCGTAGCCCAACGGCAGAGGCCGCTGATTCAAAGACAGTAAAAGTGTAGGTTCGAATCCTACCGCAGGCACCACACCCCACCTTCAGTGCGACAAAATGCCCGATGTTCAACCTGTAGGAGAGGTTCTACCGGTGGGTTGGTGGAGAACGTAGTACGGGTGGACTTCCGACAACCCTCACGGGTTAAATGCAACAAGGAGACTAAGACGTGGGCCAGTGCTTGGTACGAATATCTCGATGTGCTCTGGAAACTGCAGCGCGAGGGATTGCTAGATTTATCGAGCACTCACGAAGGTAAGCCGAGAGAGTTCATCGGACGTCCCTAAACCAGAGAGCCTAGGAAATTTCCTAGGCTCTCTTCCTTTGTGGTATTTCTCATAGACAGAATCTACAATCTCGCTACCATCCGCCTTCCGCAACTGGAAGGATCCAAGATGTTAAAACCGCTCGCCCTCGCGCTATCCCTAGCCCCTCTGCCGGTCATAGCCAAAGACCTACCTCCTGGTATCACCACCCCCGCCCGTCTCAAGGTCGGAGAAGCTGGTTACTACAACGGAGGCGTGTGGAACTATCGAGGCGACGTGGACGCTTACAAAAGCTGGCTTCCCAAAGGACTGAGCCTTGGATTCGAGGTTCACAGCTTTTGTCAAGATGTGGCTATCAAGCTATATGACCGCAGGTTCCGTCTCCTTCGATCCAGCTTCCAGGCTGCAGATCCACAGAATGCGTGGGTGGAATATACCGCGACCTACGAGGGCGGCTACTACGTCCAGGTGATCGATCGAACCCCTCCTGGAAGAGACTGCTCCAAGGACACCGTCTACAACCTCATCGCTGCACCATCCTGCTCACCAACGCGTAAGACAAAGTGCACCCTTCCTGGCTCGGGAGTCATTCGGGCTGCAACCGATAAAGACTGGTACCGGTTCAGTATCTCATCCCCCGGCACCTATCGAGTCCAAGCTAGTGGAGTAAATTGGTTCGTACCTGGGATCCTCTCCCTCAGACGCGCTGATACATCCGTTATCAAGGAAGCCAATGATAGTGCGGAGGCTTACCTCACACCTGGAAACTATTTCGTAGCGCTGCGTATGCCGCAGTTGACTTATCCAACCCAATACCATATTGAGCTAGTAGCTCTCCCTCAGCACTAACAGGAGAGCATGATATGGTTAAGCTAGGTTGGCATCATTGGTTCGCGTGGCATCCCGTCGTTATCGACGGGAAACGCTTCTGGTGGCTTGTTGTTGAACGGAAGCTACGCTTGGGTACCTCCGGCGAGCCTAAGACAGTCTGGGATTACCGACTGCCCCTTACTCCGATACCGTGATTTTCATTAACTTCGAGGTACCCCACCAACCGTTCTCACAGGCTTGGTCCTGCGGCACAATCTGGTTGGTGAAGAAGGCTAGGATGTCCTCTTTGGGGACGTCCTTCGGACGTATGAGAAGACCCACTACCGGCGGGCGCCTTCCAATCTTCACGTCCTTCAAGACGTTACGTCCAGTCTGAGGGCCAATACCTTTCATTGGTCCACTCAGAAGATCTATCGTGACATCCACGCGTCCACGCTTCGTCTCCAAACCACGCTCGATCCAAACGACCGGACAGTTGGTAAGGTTCTTACCTCCTGTGGTCTGGAACATCATCGTGTCCTCATCAACCCAAACCACTTTTGCTCCTGGATCGAGTTCCAATGGGGGCATCGTGGTGATGTGACTGTAGTTGGTCATGACGGGTACGAGGAAACAGAACGCCACCAGTGCCAGGACGATATAGGTGATATAATTTGTGGTGCGGGTATACACTTTCTTGCTTATCGGAACCATCGGGGGATCAGTTCGGTTGATTGCGTTATCGCGTCACCAAGCTTGTCAGACCACAACATTACCAGAATAACAACACCGCTGGCCAGATTCCTAATGTGATTATTTCGATAGGTCCTAATTAAAGTCTCATCGCGCAGCTTTTCTTCGACCGTAGTAAGACGCTTACTCACTGTGTCCAATTGGGTCACGACTGTAGATAGGGTCTCAGTGACTCTCTCCATGGTGTTTGCTGCCTGCCCAAACTGACCAATGAGCGTTTCCTGTTGATCAAGATCCTTGCTGAAATGCTCTTGGTTGGTCTCTAGTCTGGTGACCCGAGACTCGATTGATGGGCTAGGGCTCACTGAGGATCTTCGCCACGGAATTCAGTTTCTGCCGGCAGTCTTCTCCTGCCTTATCCACCCGAGCGAGTTGGTCCATGAGATCGACCTGCGTCTCTATCTCGCCGTTAGGGGTTGGGCGAGGCTGGCACTTTAGGAGCTGGGGAGACACTGCTGGGCTTCGATACTCGATCTTTACCAACGGTTCCTGGGGTGCCATACAGGAGCTCAAGCCCATCACGGACAGCAGGAGCAATAGGGCCATCAGCCCCGGTCTTGCGCGCACGGTTCATTCTCCTCTGAATCTCATCTGCCACTTGGGCTGTCTTGTTCTGCTCCTCCTCAACGCGGTCCAACTCCTTCTGCTGCTGAGCCTGAAACAAGGCCATCTTTCGAATGGCCTCAGCGTTGGCTAAGGCGGTCGCGGTAGCAGACTCCAGGTTCGTCTGTGTGACAGCGAGCTCGGATCGTAGATGGTTGTTCTGAACCTTCACGAACCAGATCCCACAGACAAGACTGGCGCAGAGAGCTAGAGGGAGCATCCAGCGATGTGTGAGGATGAACGAGATGAAGCCTAGCATCCGCGTAGCGTCAAGCTGAGTGTTCGTGAGTTGCCGGTGTTGTTCTCTAGATGCAGCTTCATGACGCCGGCAGATCCCTCGACGGAATGCACAATGTTACCAGCGAGGCCAGTCGGAGCGCCTGTAAGGTCGGCGCGGGCGCTGTGCGCGGTGCAGTTCGCGCCGCCCTGGATTGTCGACGAGATCAACGATCCGGTCACCGTCGGGCGCAGGCGGAACGAGCCGGAATACAGGCTCTCACCGCTGGTGCCCGAGCACAGAATGTCGAGGATGCACGCGGTCTCGAACTTGGCCGGCACCGGCACGGTAAAGCAGCGGGCGCGATTGGCCGTCGATGATGTGGTCGTCTTCGTGCAGGTATAGACCCCATCCTGCCAAAGCTGCAGCGTCTCGCTGCCGTCTGTCGGCCAGGTGATGGTGAGCGTAGCTTTGTCAGAGTTCCTGATGCGGACGACATCGCAAAGAGCAGCGTCAATCAGGATGGCGCCGTAGCGGATATTCGACAGGTCGCACTCGTCGACCCAAGACAGGGCGACGTCGGTGCTGCCGGAGCTGCTGTACGAACGACCAAGCTTAAGGCCCGTGATTTTGGTCGAGCCAGTATACGTGCCCTTGCTAGTCTCCAGCGCCGTGTTGTTCTGCCCATCCTGGTGGATGCTGCCGATTTCCATGTCGAACTGCGGGATGCCAGCAGTTGTGGCTTCAATGTAGCAAATGGCCCCCGTGGGAGCGCCGATGCCCGTCGCGGCGGCGGAAAGTTTGACTTTACCTACCTTAAAACCGCGAACAATGCCGGCAACGTGGAGCGCGTGCGCCGCCTGCGTGCCTGTCGTCGGCGTGCCTTGTTCGTGAATTTTAGTGATCCAAGTATCTCGGATCTGATGCGCCGTGCCGTTTATGTAGACGGCTGGGCCACGGTTCTGCGCGCTGACAACGTGACCTAGATCACAGTCGTTAGTACCTTCTGCGTGCACACCAGACATATAGATGCCCGGGCCGTTGCAACCAACTATTCGTGATCCACTGTCAAAGAAGATGCGCGCGCCACCGTCGATCAGGATGCCTTGCGTCATCTTGTCAGCGCCGTAGATCGACACCTGCGTATAGATGTTGATGTCTTCAGTTTTGCTCGTCGGCGAGAAATGCAGGGCTGCGGTTACTGCGCTGCCAGCAGGATCGCAGGTCAACCCACCATAGATGTAGATGTGCGCCAGTGAGCATGGATCATCGAACGTCAGCGGCGCCGTCAGATCCCACATCCAACCGCGACCGGTGACGTTGCGGGCGCCCGGCTCGTTGGCATAGGGCCGGCGAATGACGATCACCTTTGGCCTCTGCGTGTCCATGGCAACGCAGGCTGCTTCCCACTTGGCGTTCAGTGTGCTACCTGGGTAGCTGCAAATGTCATGGCAGTTGTTCGCCGGGTCGTGGTGCAGGGTGCTCCCAAGTATAGCAGCCAGTAAAGCAGCGCTGCTACCGTCTGCCATGGCGTCGGTTGCAAGACCAATATCGACAGCACCGTTGAGAAAGTTAGAAAACGATGGAATCAGGTTTTGTGGAATCCTCCCTGTTCCACGAGTAGGACTCTCCAGTGTAAGCATAGCGTCAGTTGGGATATCATCCCAAGGCCCCCCAGCCTGTTCCGCAGTAATCGGTGTCAGATTCGCCACTTATTGTGATCCTTTATCATTGCGGGCCTTGACCCGAGAGTAAAATGTGTAGGCCACGCCGAACAATGTGAGCGCTACGAAGGCAAATTTAATATACTCGATTTCAATACCTAGGGAGTGCAACTGTGTGTAGGCAACGCCGACACTATCAGTCATCTCACTCAGAGCGCTACCCACGATACCGACAGAGGCCAGGATTTGGCCCTGACCTTCTGGGGTCTTACTGACCGGGATGGGGGCCTTGAACAACGGAGTGACGAAGCGCATGCGCTCAGCCTCTCGTCTGTTGGTCAAACCCTTGTTCTCAACCTTACCATTCTCTGTGGTAATCTTGTTCCACTTTGGGAACTCAGCAACGGCTCCGCCGAAGTCCCCCGCGTTCAGCTTCTTTAGAAGCTTGGATATCTGGAACGCGGGGGCTCCGACGTTATACACGAAGGAGACTAGAGCGGCGAACTGATTGTCATTCAGTTCAACCCTCACGAGACGTTGGACCACCTCCTCTCTTGGCTTCAGGTCTTCATTGAGAAGAAGCTCAGCCTCTTCTCTGGTGATACCGCCGGGGTAGAGAGCGAACGCTTCCTCTTTGGTGCAGTTCGCCTTGGTTAGTCGCTTACCAGTCTTAGGGTCGACAATCGTGTGACCCCAGCCAATAGTCCAGATCCCGGCCGGACACAGGTAAGGATCAAGGTTGACGGTTGATGGATCACCGTCGCCCAGTCCTTCGTACGCCTTAATGAGTTCAATACCAACCTGCGCAACCCGTCTCATATTCTATATATCAGCGTTCAGGTCAAGACTTTCCACGCTGTGTTTTACATCATAACTCGATTTAGCTTTACTGATGTCACTCTGAGCGGTTGCTAGTTTCTTACGCAATCGCGAGACCTTGTTCATGATCTGCACTCGCTTGTCGAGAACGAACAAGGCCGTCTCTTTGAGTGTCTGCTTATAGGTGGCATACTGCACGAGGCACGGATACATCAGTGGATCCGGCTTCTTGTCAACAATGACGGACTGCGCCTCGAACAGAAGCGAGACGAGCTCCAAGGGTGTAAGATCGAAGAAGCTAAGCTGATCATTGATCTTAGCTTCGATCTCCTCTCGCACCCGATCGCTGCTCTTCTTCTTAATCACGCCGAGCTCTTTGGTTAGGTTCAACTTCATGTCGCGACGACCTGCGTACGAAAGGGAAAGTAGGGCCACTGATTTATCTCAATCTCGTAAGTGTCAGCATGGTCGGAAACGAGCTCCAACATATCGGTAGGGGCTTCAAGCATGACCTCATCGATCGAGACCCATAGTTCCTCAGGGAAGTTCATCACGATTGTATCGTAACCATCCGCGATCAGCGTTGTCCTATCGGGTTGAGGGATAGTGGGTCGTTCTATGACCTCCCCATCCTTCACATAGAACGTGTTCATGTCCGGGAGTTCGTCGACCACCACGAGCAGATCCCAGGTGTCGAGCAAACCCCGACAACAATCCACCGCCGCCTCAACTGTGTGGGTGATCCGACCATCCTCGTCGTGAAGAACCAGTCTCATCGTAGGTACTCCATGATGGTTAGGGTCAGCGGACTTCTCGCGAAGCCCGTTGTTCGTCCAGCGTCCTCATTCCTGGTGGAGGTAATCGTCAAGTAGTAGTTGCAGGTCTGGGCTACGCCGACAATATCCCGCTTGACCACACAAGGAGTCGAATTCAGTTGTGTTGTAACTAGACCGCCCGAGTCATTAAAGGACATTGTTTGTGCCCAGACATTGTGGGAGACACTATTGACAACTCCATAGATCGAGATTGTGTAGGTCACGCTGGAATTGAAGCTGCCCTTTGACCACGCCTGCGCAAGATAATTGTTAGATGTCGAGGTAAGGGAGAGTAGAACCCTACCCAATCCATTGGTGGAGGTGGTGAAGGCCCCAATGAATACTGTATTGGTCGTAGTAGCCGAACCAGAAGAAGAGCTAGCACCAGCGACATCAAAGATCGCCATGGTGGTGATGGCTCCGTTCTCGATCGCTTCGGTACCAATGGTTCCTCCAGCATCAAGAAAATACTCAGGGGTTAGGTTCAGACTTGTCTTGAATGCATCGTAACAAGCAGCACGCCAATATATTCTTCCGCTACCACGAATACTGAAGGTGGAATCAGGGCCATCGTAGGCAACATTAGCACTACTGGGGGTGAAGCCACTTACCGTCGAGGCATAGAGAAGATAACCTCCGAAGTCAGGTATCGAGTTCTGTGGTTTGAAGTTGAAGTGCCAAGCCTCGAAGCCCCCTTCGAAGGAGTTACCATTCAAGGCCGCCGGGGGTGGGTTGTAGAAGATAACCGGTGTGACTGCAGATTCATTTAGGTTCTTGTCGAGGTGCCAGATCCACAAAGCCACGTACCGAACTGCTTGGCCCCCATTGTCCGCTGCATTTGTTGTGAAGCGGTAGGTGTACTCTGGTGATGTCACATACTCCGTGCGTCGAAGAATGTAGTTAGTGGCATCATTTGAGGTGCGTACCTCCACTCGGTACTTCAGGAAGTAGGGGTCTGCCTGACCTGGAGCCCAGACTGCCCGTAGGTCGGCAGTGTTGAACTGTGCGGTACCTGTCACCGCGTCTCTGAGATTGATCGGACGTGTGATGAAGCGAGTCTCACCAACGACCTGATAGTCCAGAATCTCAAGTGGGGAGCTATCGACATTGAAGATATTGACAGCTACGAGACGGAAGTCATAGAGACCCGCCGGTGGGTTAACCAGCTTGTATTCAGTATCGTTGGCCTCGGCTAGGGTGGCAAAAGCATCTCCGTTCCTTGAGTATTCCAAGCGGTAATGTCGAACCGTATTACCTGCGCTCCGATCCCAGCGAAGCATGATGATAGGCGTGTTCACACCGTCCTGGATCTCATATTCGGTAGCTACCCGAAAGTTGCTTGGTTGTGGCGTTTGCTTCTGATCGAGAAAGCTGTAGTGGGGTGTCTCGATGAACGTGCCATCGTCCACGTACTGCCACTTATACCGGTTGACCTCGATTGCAGTGATCTCGTAGGCATCACCGTCTGGGTCACTCTCCTTGACCGAAAGGATTCTGAAAGGCTTCGGAAGCCCGAACCCCGTGGTGGACTGCTGCAGTGAGAAGGTGGCGAACTCAGGCACATCATCAGGGAGCGCAGAATCAAGATACAGGATCTTCTGCAGACCCGCCTCTAGGGGTTCCTGAATACCGATAGTGATGATCTTGTAGGCGTCAGACGACGTGGGATCCGGCACCTGGAAATTCATCTGGTAGTCGACACCAACTTCCAGATAGACAGGATCCCTGAGGTAGATCAAGCTCTTGTCAGCAGGATCGGTCGCCATGATGCGACCCGTGAAGCTGAACCCAAGGCGGTTGTCACCCAGCAAGATTACTTGGAAGGGCTCCACAGCAGCACCCAATCGGTTCGTCTTGAAGGTCACAGTCATCTTCTCAGTGAGGCCAGTGATCAGCTTATAGCGAGCCGACCGGATAGCCTCCTGGAAATTGAGAGCCCCGACTGCAACGAAGTCCAGCGGCGTGCGCCCGAACTTATCGATGGATTCCTGATTGAAGACCCGACGACGGTCTGTCTCCCAGTTCATTTCTGGATTGGTGAAAGCTACCGTGATATCGTTGTAGCGCGTGTTGATATCCGAGAAGCTGTAGCTGAACTTCCCGTCTATAACGTTCTCAGGTGTGAAGAGATGAATAGCGTCTTCAGGCTTATCAACTCGGATCTTGACAATGCCGTCGCCGCTATCAAACAGGGAGGCATTGAAGGTACCGGCGATGAAGCGGGCCATCTCTTTGCCAGGAGAAGCTTCAGCCAGTGTGTAGTTGAAGCTGAACCTGGGCTGCATTCCTCCGTTGCCGTTGGGGACGGAGGTCGAGCACCACTTTGACGCTTCGTAGAAATCCCACTTATCCGCACCTACTTGGTCGTAGGCATTGAGACCATAGCGATCATTGATAATGAAGTCGAAGAGGATCCAGGCTGGATCATCGGTCCAGTCGATCTTGAATGTCCCGTCCCAGATTCCAGTGTAGGTTCTCTGGGTTGGATTGAAGTTCGACGGGATGTTGATCAGACGACCCTTGTAGATCCCGTAGAACCCGATACCGTTGCTGAGTTGATTGCTGGCCTTCGTGTTCAGATGCGCGATGGTGGTGTGCGGCCACTCCCATTTGTTGGCACCGTACACCTCCTGGAAACTTTCCCAGGATACCTCGCACAGTGAATGAATATCCGTCTCGGACGGGTTGGTCTTCGTAACGCGGATGTCGTAGGTGTCATCTCCAGGTTCGACCGCGAACCTGAACTCCTTCACGTAGGTAGATGTCGTCTTACCAGTGATGGTCAGATCGTGGTCATTGAAAGCATCGAACCATTGAGTGCTGCTTGTGTGCTTCCACTCGATCGTGAAATTAAAGTGGCCGTCGTAGCTGCCCTTGTCGTTGTTCTCCATCAGAGTCTGGATGACGAAGCGGATGTCGATAAAGGTCAGGTTTGTCCTGACGGTACGACGGACAACCGGAGTTCCCTTCTGCAACTGCACATTCACAGTGGTCGATGAGGCCAGCCCGCCAAGAAACGGCTTGATGATCTCACCTGTGCCATAACCGGGCCAGATCTTGAGGTAGGCTCCCTTGAAATTGAGAGCCCCCGTCGAGTTCATCAGGGGCGTGTCGCCCAAATAGAAGGATTGGAGTCCATTTTCGAGACCCCAGATTGGTCCCTCACCTACTCCAAGAAGAACTTCAAGGGTGTCAGCAGAGCGCAGATTATCATTTTTGTTGTCATAAAGAACACCCATCAGACACTCACATCCACAGCCCGGACATCGTAGGAGAGGATGTGACCACCGACTTTGGCCTTCCCGTAAATGATCGGGATCCTGGTTCCAATGGCGATGGTGTTCCCCGGTGCCCCAAAATACTTGGAGGCTTCAGAGTTCTGGCTGTTCGGGTCATCGGCCTTTGGTGCGGGAGACAGGAGCTGGGCGACGCCTCCCAACATCAGACCAGCTCAAGCCGGCGCCGGTAGAAAGGAGAAGGGCCGCGATTAGGCCGCCACCTGGGATTAGAAGAGCCGCCACAACAAGGACAGCGCCTACAGCAATCATGCCCCATGACATACCGCTCCCCTTCCCCTGGCCTTGCTGTGAGGCTGCACCAGCGAAGAGGGGGTAGATGTGGAGCTCGTTGCCGGTAATGGGCTTCAGGAGATCAAGATCAGTGTCACAGCCCTCGATCGATACCTTATACGGCTTCCGACCCAACCGCGCCTTGAAGCACGGGATCTGCGTCGTAAGCGCGCGCAAGGCTTCCAAGGGCGTTGATACCTGGAACTGGATCGTCTGATCGTATAAGTTCTTCAGGTAGCCGTGTAGTATGATCGTGATCAATGACTTCACCGTTGAGTATCTGATAAGCAGCAAGACCGTTATTACCTAGTATATAGTGTAGAAGGTGCGGCCATGCCAGGAAAGCTTCTTTATCTTCTTCGCTTGGAGTATTATCGGAGCGCGGATGCGTGTGCCAAGTAGCGACGGTTTCGGGATGATCTAAATGAACGTAGTCTTGTGACGCAGGAAGGAAGGTCGTCTCTGGTTCTAGTGCGATGTTTGCGAGCTCGAATACCGATCCATGTTGTATGATCCCCCACCTCTCTCTAATCACATCATTCCCTTTCGAAGATCGAGGATGTTCAGAACCTGGAAATCGTCGGGCACTGATACATCCTTGTGGCGGATCACACCAACCGTGCTGTTATACCAGAGACCTTTGTAGAGCTCGACATTTGAGAGACGCCCATAGAAGTGGTGTAGGATATTGCCATCGCCCAAGTAGATGGCACAGTGATTGGCGACGGGAGACCGTAGGGCCATGAGGATCACGTCTGCCTTCTTCAGTTCCCAGCGAGGACTATCAACAAGACTAAAGCCCTCCTTCCTGAAGTTCTCCACATAGAGGTTCTGACCTTTGTCCCACCAACCATCCTGGCGAGCGTAATCCCCCAACGTGATGTTGAAGTTATCTTGGTAGAACTGACGCAAGATTGTGTAACAATCCTGAACCCCGTGCTCAAAGACCAAACCCTTGAGATGTTCGTATCTCATGTCAAGCTCACAGTCGGAAACTCAGGCGGCATATACATACGGGCAGGAACCTGGAACATGGTTCCTTCGGTCGGTGAACGAAGCTCCAGGGTCAGAGTCTGCTCATCCATATTGGCAATTCGAATGGCGATCCAACGACGGGTCTGACAGATGTTCAGGTCAGCATCGAGGTGTGGACGAAGCAACCTACGACGATAAATGGTGGCGCCATCTAGGGCACCGGACTCGATAAAGGGAGAGAACAGGCTGTTGATATTGAAGGTGCCATCCTGTGGATCATTGCCGGCGTTGGCGATGATCAGTGTCGGACGACCTTCCTGCTCATCGGCATTGGTCTCCACTCCCGAGAGCTGTCCGGCCCAACCCTCGTAGGTCTTACCTTGCCAATCTACTCGATCATTGTTCTTGAAGTAGAAGCGAGCGCCAGACAGCATGTGGATCTCAAAGAGGTCCACAATTCCATCCGACTCCATCTTCTGTGCGTCAATTGCATGCTCGGCGGGTATTGCCACAGATTATTCCCAAATCAGAAAGACTCCATCCTCGTTCACTATATAATCACCATCTTCGGTAATGATAGCATTGGACGGCCCGGAACTAGTATTTCCATCATCATTCAGTACGAAACACTGGGCGCTATAGACATCGAGGTAACAATTAATGGCGTCGGATAGAGAGACACGAAGACTCTCGGAACGCTCTTTGACGACGTCACCCTTGACTACGATGGAAACGGTCTTCGTATCCTCGCCACTATCGAAGTACAGATCTCCAGTTAGAGGTTGATCTACAACGAAGTCATCTGCACTGATGGTGCCTGTTACAGCCCATGTAACCTGACAGGTGCTATCCAAGTTACGGGTACGTGAGACGGTGAAATCGAAGCTCTTGGTGGCTCCAGTGTTGCCCTCATAGGCATTATCGGGCGGTGACACCGACACATAACTGTAGGCCCCTGAGAAGCTGGCGACCGCCGAGGTGAGAATGTAAAGGGCGGCTGGGACAGGGGGTGGAATGCTCTCAGGATATTCCAAGCCCACGAGACCAGGGACTTCCTTGAGTTGGATCTGAAGCTCCTGAACGACACCTCCGCCACCCTCGTGAACGTCGGGGATATCAATCGGTGTCTGAAATCTTACCTTGAGGAAACCCCAGACGGGATGCTCATACCAGAAGCTCTTGTGGGTCTGGTGCCGGAGGTAGAAATCCTCCAGGCGCTTCATGTTCAACCCTGGCCACGTATAGTCATCGATGGTTTTGCCATCAGACTCGACGAAGTAGGTCATACCTTTGAAGGTAAGGTTAAACTCCCTTGAAGGAGGCGCCTCTGGAACAGCAGCGAAGACCCACCCACGACCGAACTGGACCTTGGCTCCGGTCTCAGGATACTTGGTCCGGCACTTATGGAAGGGAAAGTTGAAGACTTCCATTTAGCGAACCGCCTGATGAATGAGTTTCTTGGTGACGCCGCCACGAGCGATGTCATTGCCGATGATTGCGATGATGTCGTTGGCACTCGGCGGCGGCACCTGATCCTGCCCTACCGCGTAGACGTTGACGGGTGCTGGAGCGGGAGGGACTACGATGGCCGGGATGGGGTTATTGCTCAGGGCGGCAGCGCCTTTCTGATTGATCTCTCCCATCTTCTTGTCACCGATGGACTTCGCTGCCGAGGAGTTGACCACCCACTCATCAGGAGCGAGGTAGGCATTCACGTTGTCACGGGTCTTCAGGCTGCCGGGGACTTTACCCCCGCCGGCCATTCGGATCTTGCCGCCATTCCAACGAGGCTGGCCGTTCTGCAGGATGGCGGTAGCTGCTTGGGTAGTTCCACCACCTCCCCCACCGATTGAGCCGATGAGGAGACCTATCAAGGCATTGGCAGCCTGCTGTGCAGCGATCTGGATCAAAGTATCGATGACGTTCTTACCGAAATCCTTGAACGCCTCGCCCATGGACTTGGTACCGGTGACCACATCAGTGAATGCACCAGCGAGGTTATCCCTGACCGATCCAGCGATGGTAACCATCGTCTTCTCAATCTTGACGGCAGCACTATCGAAGAGACCTTCCTGACGAGCGAACTCATCGAGGCCACCCTTGATCGCCTGCCCAGCGGTCAGTTCCTTGGTCTCAGCTAGGCGGGCGTTATACTCAGACTGAGCATCGGTGGTCTTTTGAATAGCCTCAGTGACCTGCTCCTGAGACTTCTCGATGGTGGTGTTTACTCGATGGTGGTGTTTAATGCCTCGGCTTCACGACCCGCCTTGTCCCGCAGGGCCAGAAGCTCGTCGCCCTTTTCCTTGGTGCCGTTGAAGCTTTGAGCTTCTGCGTTGAGTTGATTGAACTCTGCCAGCTTCTTCTCGTACTCAAGCTGTGCTTCCGCACGAACCTTCGTGAGGGCAAGCAGTCGCTCATTCTCAATTTGTGCTACCTCCTTCAGTCGCTGGGTTTCAATCAGTTCCTGTTGCTTGGCTGCCTCAGTCCTCTGACTATCGGTGATCTTCCCCTGGTTGCGGAGCAGATCGTAGGAACCGATACGAAACTGGTTCTGCTGCGAAGGTTGGCCGGCGCGGAAGAGTTCTCGATCCTTGGCCTGATTGACCTGATCAAGAGCGTCCTTCGTGGCTCTGTTTTCGTTATCACGGAAAGACTTGAACTCGTACTTGGCGCGAGTAGGACGGTTAGCCGCTTGAGTGTCACGATGATTGACCTCATCGATCGCTGCCTGGGTCTGCGCCCGAATGTTGGCCTTGGCCCTCTCCTGTAGATTGGTCGGGGCGTCCAAAAGATCCTTGTTGGTCTTCAGCGCCTCTAGCTCAAGCTCTTCCTTGCGCTTGATTCTGGCGATGATGTCCTTCTTCAGGGCCTCACGCTTCTTTCCATCCTTGGTGCTCGACAGGATCTTCTCGCGAATGGCGATCTCGTCGTTGAGGGTCTGGATGTCCAGGTCGTTGACCTTCTCGCGGGCGTCCTGGTTCTCCTTGATGACGGCTTCATACTTGGCGGTCATCTGAACACGGGCTGACTTCAACCGGTTGTCGTAGACCGTGTGGAAGTCTTTGAGCTCATCAGGATTCAGATCGTCGACGATGCCCTTGATCACACCAGCGAGTACCCTGCCCGCCTGTTCCTTGATCTCCTTGGCAATCTGGTCACGCTGGGTGCTGTCCTTCACACCCTTGAGGCGCTTCTCCGTCTCCGTCTGGGTGAAGGTCTCGCTGTACGCGAAGGCAGATTCGACCTGGGGCCCGACCTTCTTGATGAGGTTCTGCTGGCTCTGCTGTGCCGTCAGTCTACCTACGGTGAGCTCGTTGGCCTTCTGCTGCGACAGAGCACCACGGAGCTGATCGAGAACCTTGACCAGATCCTCGCGGACCTTGCGATCTTCCTCAGTACCGCCTTGCTCGTTGGTGACATCACGGATGGCAGCCGTGACCTCTTCCAGGCTCTTGGAGTCCAGGGCGACGAGACCCTTTTGAACCGCAGGTGACTGAGGCTTGATCCCAACTTCATCCTGCACACCAGGAAGGTCCGGGTTGGGGGCGTACTGACGGAGGTTATGATCGGTGATGAACTTCTCACGACCCGGAGATGAGAACTTCTGGTTAATGACGGCGTTCTGGGCGTCGATCGCCTGTTTGGTCTGATCGATCAGATCACCAAGGTGGGTAACAATCGGGGTCTGCAAGGTAGTGAGTAGGTTCAGATACGCTTGCTGAAGACCTTCAAAGGTCGCCGGCAATCCCTCCATCGTAAACCCGAGATCCCCGAAGCGCTGCTGCGCCGTTGCGATCTCGGTGTTCAGTTCCCCCTGGTCACGACGGAGGAAATTGGCTCGCTCAGTGACCTGCGTCAGACCATCCTTGACCGAGCTCATCGCCTGACGGGCGCTGTCGAACTTACCCCTGGCCTCGTTCAGTCGGGTGGAGACCTTAGCCAGATTGGATTCTGCACCCTGGGTCTCATCACCCAGCAACCCGAATGCACCAGTCAGAAGGGTGACTGCTGCCACCAGAGCGCCTACAGCGACCGCTACGATGCCTCCGGTAGAGAGCGTGGCGAACAGTGCGGAGATCCCGCCCCCGGCAGCCACGACGCCCCGTAGGCCCGTAATGAGGCTGCCAATCGCAGTCGAGAGCCCAAGCATACGAACAAGGGCGGCTGCAGCCCCCCCAGCAACCACGGAGAGGAGCACGGTGCCCAAGAGCTTACCAGCGGTGCTCAAATCGCCGAAGCTGCTGATCAGGCTCGTAGAGCCATCCAGGGCCTTCTTCAGAGCGATGACGAGACCAGAGGTGATCTCGCTCGATGCAATCCCGGCCGCGTTGGCAAACTTACCGAACTTGACGGACAAGCTTTCCATCTGGACCGCGTTGGCGGCAGTGGCTGCACTGGTGTACAGGAGTTCCTGCTGCAAGGAGTCGATGTCGGAAGTGCCCTTGGATACGGCAGCGAAAAAAGCGGCGGCTCGAACGTCGAGGGCCTGCATCGCATCAGCGGTGCTGAACCCAATCGCGTTGAGGTTTTTCAAAACACCGTTGAAGCCGTTGGCCTTCACATCGATCGTATCGAGGCCGGCGCCGAGGTGCTTCAACTGCGCCTGAAGCTTCTCAGATGGGTTCTCGAACTCAGTGAGGAGCTGACGGAAGCCGGTGCCTAGTGTGGAGCCCGAACGGATACCAGCATCCGAAGCCTGACCAAGAACGGCGGTCAGTTCGGTGAAGGTCACCCCAGCATCAGCAGCGATGTTACCGGCGTACTGGACACCGAGGGCCAGCTTGTCGACGGACAGCTTGGTTAGGTTCAGCGCGCCAGTCGTGATATCAGCGACGTTGCCCATCTCCTGGGCACGAAGATTGAAGACGGTGACAACGGACGATGCGAGGTCGACCGACTCAGCCAGGGTGGATCCCGAGGCCGTGGCCAGCAGAGTGACTGCCCCGATCGAGTCCTGGATGTCTTTGACGGAGAAGCCAGCCTGCGACAGGGTCACCGCTGCGTCAGCGATCTCAACCGCACTGAACTTCGTCGACTTCGAGACTTCGATGATGGTCCCGGAGAGGGACTTCATCTCCTCATCGGTGGCGGCAGAAATCGCCTGGAGCTGAGTGAAGCTCTTATCCAAATCGACGATGAAAGCACCTAGGCCACGGAGCCCGTTGAACAGTGCACCGATTACCTGATACTGTGCCAGCAGTCTGGTCTGGAGCTTGAAGAGAGCAGCCCCACCGTCGCCTACGGCGATGTCGTAGCGACGAGCACGGGCCTTGTCGTCAGCTTCCTTCAACCCCTTCGGTGAGGCAGCGTACGCTTTGGCTGCAGCTCGACCCTCAGCCTTTACTCGATCTTCCTCGATCTTGATGCTGTTGAGCTGAAGTCTGATCTTATTGCGAAGACGTTTCTCGTCGGCCGCTTCCAGGGCCTTGGCATCAGCCAGTTCCTTCTTGAGACGACGCTCCTCGATCTTCAGGCTCTCAAGCTGGTAGCGGATCTTCTTCTGGAATGCAGCGTCTTCAGCAGCAGCCAGGATCTTCTGGTTCTTGAAGTCGTCGAGAGCAGAGCGGACCTTCAAGCGATCCAAGTAGTTCTGGTTCTTGATAGCCTGATTGGCGCGCTCATTCTCGGCGTTGATGCCATCTTTGCCGTCAGTGAGAGCGGACTTGACCTGCAGACGGTTGAGGTAACTCTGGTTGGCGTTGACCAACTTCTCACGGGCGACATGCTCCGCGAAGCCGGACCTACCCTCAGCCAGGGCAGAGCGAGCTCGAACGCCTTCAAGGTACTTGGCATTGACCACAGCCTGTTTCTGGTTCGCATTCATGCGCTCCAGAATGGCGTTGGAGTTGGTCAGGCGCTCATTGGCCTTGGCTACCGCAGAGGTATACTCACCGCCACTCTGCTGAAGAGCCTTGGTGAGATTGAGCTCACGCTGCGTGATAATCGCACGCTGTTGCGCGAGACGATTGCCCTTGTTGACCTCGCTCGTCTGTAGGGCCAGGATGTTGAGAACATCCTTACCACCCTTGATCTGATCACGAATGAAGGCCGACTGCTGCTTCGCGATTTGAGCGAACTGACCCTCAGGCGTTGCCTTGGCCTGAGCACCCTGCCCCCGGATCCGGGCGTTGATGGCAGAGGCATCCTGCCCACCTGAGGACAGGGAACGGATGGCCTGTTGGAAAGCCTTGCCGTTCTGGGGGATCTTACCGAAGGCCCCTGAGATCGCAGCGCCCAGCTTCTCAGCGTCAGTAGTCGCAGCACGAATGGTGTCTGCGAACTTCTTCATGTCTCGGAGTGCGTTACCGAGATCTACGCCAACTGGGACGTCGATTTCACCGGCGTTGTTAGCCATTTATGATCTTAGTCTGTGCCGGAAACATGACGGACTGCAGCATTGATTTTGCTTCTTTTGCATTCTTGGGCTGTAACACCGTTGATGGATCAGGAGAGTTATTCTTGGGCTTCCCTCCTAGTGCCTGACTGACGACGAGGATCAGGTTCTCGTAATCCTGTACCGCTCTGACTTGTTCTTCCTGAAACCTCATCTTGGTTTTGAACCGTAGGTCCTCCAGACTATAGGACCATTTGAGCTCGTTGAGTCTGGAGGGTACGGTGTCAAATGCCCAACACCATGCGTCAGGCTGGGAGAGGCTTCTTAGCCAGGAGTTGAGGGTGTCAGGGCCTTGAGAACTTTTTCGTTCTTCTGATTGATCTTGTGCAGTCTGGTCGCCTGAGATAAAAAAAATTCAAGTACGTGCTCTTCCGCCCAAGCGAGAAGGTCCACGATTACCGCAGGTGCAACCTGCATGTTCTCCAGCTTGTTCCGCTCGTCGCTCAGGAGCATGCCGGTCTTGCTGCGGACCTGCACCAAGGCGTCCAGAAACTCGTCGCGGATATCGTGGAGGAAAGGAAGTTGCACAATGACGTCAGGGTCCTTGACGATCCTGACCAGGGTGTTGAGCAAACCGAAGGACATGAAGACCTCGATCGTGGATCCGTCAAGAGTCTTCAGAGTATAGTTGGCGTCGGCCATGAAATAGTCCAATAGACGTGGAAAGGCATCCTCGTAATATGATCACGAGGATGCCTTTGTGCAAGTAGAGATTGTAGTTTAGATTTTAGAAGTCACTAAAGAGCGCGACGGAGCCCTTACCCTGGAACAGGGAGTAGAAGGTGTCAGTAGACACGAGATCGTATGGGACCATCTCATATGGCATGTTTCCATACTGGTCAGTAGTCGAACCCACAGTGAAGCCCTTCGTGATTCTTACCTTGGGAAGGAGCAGAATGATCGGCTGACCACCTTCAGGAAGAGGACACACAATCTTCGCCGCAAAATACGGCTGAGCTTGCTTGGCCCCGACGTCGATACGATTAACCTTAGTCACACGGTCACCGACCGAGAAATCATTATCCGTATCAACGGCAGTAGCAGCCGTAAAAGTACCGGTCACCTGGTTCGTTGCAAATACACCATCTGAAGCGAGCTGCCCAACGTGCACGAGATCACCAGCGTTGCCCCGCTGAACTATAATCCAGTCACCTGTGTTCCAGTCAGGATCAACAGCAGCGTCGGCTACAACAGTCGTTCCACCAGACGTAAGTGCTGTCTTAAGCGTCAGCGCTGTGTAGTCGTTGGTAGTCGGAGCCTCAAGACCCAATGCATAAGACAAGGTCTTAGAATTATATTCATACACTTCGCAACTTGCACGGATGGGGTTGCCGGTAAGAGTTGAATAAACAATGGTATTCTGCACACCCTGTGTAAGCTCAGTGTAGGTAGGCTCAGCCGTAATCTGAAAATTCTTCACCAGACCAATCGAATGATCAGTTGGATTTAGATTGAACAGATCCGCAACCGGACCAATCATCACAGTAGCAGATGCTAGCATAAAGGCAGACGTCTTGGCTTCACCGGCCATCTTATTATTCTTCCTTAAATATTGGCGTAATGGTAGTTGATATGTGGCCAATAATGCACTATATTAAAGAGGTGCATAATACCGTATTGTGAAGCGAAAATGAAGAAAAGAGACGATAAATTTCGCCAGACTATTTACCTGAGTCCTGAGCTCAAACAGATGGTAGCTCAGCGGGCTCGTGTGAATCGTAGATCATTCTCAAGCGAGGCAGTAGCACTTATTGAGGAAGGGATAGACAGCTCGACCAGAATGGACCTAGCTGTCATTGAAGCCATGCGATTAGGAACTATTAAAATTTAGGGGTATACATGAGCGTAGACATCGGGATCGAACTTATTCTTCTTCCTAAGATTCTCGATCGCTGGAAGATATTGAAGGTTCCATATAACGTGGAGCCCACTGACAATCTTTCCGCGTAACGGAATAATGTGGTCAACGTGATAACCAACCGGGCAATTTCGATAGAATTCTAGTATAGGGGCACGATCTGCCCAAGTTGGACATTGGTTTAGCTTAGCGGCTCTGTGTGCAGCCGAATACTCACGAATCTTCCCACGATTGTTATCTACCCACTCTTTCTGCTTCTGTAAGCTTTGTTCCTTGTTATTCTCGTACCAAATCTTCGACTGTTCTTTGTAGCGGGCCTCGTTTTCTCGATATCGACGCTTACAGTCGGCCTTATGCTTCTCTCTATACTCTAGTGATTTGTTGGCCGCCCGCTGTGCTAGTTTTTCTGGATTAGCCAGTCTCCAAGCCTTACGACGTGCAGCATAAGCTTCTGGGTCTTTATCTCTACTTCTTTTGCCGTATACTCTCTTTTTATCTAGATTGTTACGAGACCATTCTTTAGATCTATCGTTGATAACCTCCTTGTTCTCCTGATAATACTTGTGCGTACGGCCAGAAGCGCATTGAACACACGTACTACGACCAACATATCTTTCACAGTCATGTCCATTCTTACAAGGCACGCCTGTATAGAACTTCTTCAGTCCTTTCTCCCGAGCCTCTTCCCTACTAATCAGATCCATCATCAATCCAACGGTTGGTTCAAATCCAACTCTTCAGTTAGTTCCTAATCTCAATCAAACAACTATTCATTATACCATCACGAACCAGAATTCGGGTTCAAAAGCATCGTAACGCTAATCATCTGGAAGGCTCTGAGTTCGTCGCGCGACATCGGGGTGAGGTATGTCCCATCTGTGATCCCCATCCAGGATAGCGCCTCAGCAGTCTCGGCATCGTAGTATACGAGCTTCTTTTCAGGCTGCAGTTCCTCGTACATCCGAGCCATCACCTCCATGTGCCGCAGCAGGTTGGCATCCTCTGCCAAAGTCACTGTGAAGCCTAGGTTGATGGTATGGATCTTGTCCTCGACGGTGACAGAGAGACCATTGATCCCGAGGTAGTCAACCAACTGCAGTTCGTGGATATTGGAATGTGCATCCAAATTCAGGAAGGTCATGTTCGAGCTCAATCCCAGTCCACGATATTCCGTGATCCTCTGCTGAGCAAACTTAACCACACTACCGAATATGTTCTTAATGATCACTAACTTCTCCGCGCCGAGATCTTCGTCCGGCGTTCTATTTCTCTACCAATAGCGTTCGGGATTACCTGCCCAACCATGTAGGCGATGGCGGGCTGCACCAACGGGCGATGATGGCTCTTATTATACTGGAATCCAGCGAGCTTCTTGCCTACCTCGGATCCAAACGCAACCTTCTCAAGCTTGGCATCAGGGTCGAATTTCCCCTCCAACGCCGCTTGGAGATACGGTGCGATCCGCTTGAAGATCGAGAACCTGAGCACTCCCAACAGCTTCCTGAAATCAGTCTTGCTGCTGGCAGCGTTCGGCGCTACCTTCTCAAAGTAGTTGACCTGGGTATTGCCGAGGGTGCTTCTATAATCAGCCGTCTTGAAGAAGTCACGAAGCTCACCAGTCTGGACAAAGAACCGACTGATGTTATCGATGTCAATCTTACCCTTCTTGGCGAGCTCGGCTTTCCTGGCAATCGTCTCCTTGCTCAGAGGGAGCCACGTAACACCATGGAACTTCGTCTTCGCGTTCCCAGGCCGCAGTTGTTGAGCAACCAGGGCCTGACCAGAACTTAGGTTCTTGATGTTGAGCACATAGGGGTTGCCAGTCGATTTGCCGCCCATGAGAGATACGATCAATGGGAACAACCGAGCTGCCTGCTTACCGATAATTATGTCCATATCGGTAGCAAACTTCTTCAGGTAGCCAGCTCGGACCTGAACAGCCCCCTTCTTGACGACCTGATCGAGAACCTGCTGGATGAACTTATTGGCGCTGAATGTAGATTTACGGGCCATAGATAACCATTGGTCCACTTCGGAACGCAGCTTTCACACCCGAGAAACCATGCTCTTCAAGCCTTGCATTTATACAGTTCGGGCAGAGTAGTCCATTACCTTCACCGTCAGGAGAGATCGTCTTCCAAGCATCCCACTCTATAAGCAAGTCAGGGAACCTAGGTGAACCGTAGGGTTCTTCGCAATCATAGCACTCCGGATTAAGAACGGATTCTTCCATCACCTCAACTCAGCTACGGTCAACCCAAGCTGGACATTGCTGCGGATGACCTCGCGATTGTCAATGCGATCACCCTCCTGGAGCTCAGAGGCAGAGATGCAGACAACGCGCTCTTGCCACACGTGGGACGCACGTCCAACGTCTTCCCTGTTGGTGTACTCCATAGCCACCCAGACCGTCCCAAGATCGTTGGTCGAGGACTCCTTCTCCAGGCCCGTCAGAGTGTCCGTCGTTTTGTACTGGCGGCTCCAGGCAACCTGGGTGTTCATCTCGAACAGGCGGTGGGTCCGATACAAAATACTGGCCCCATACTCTGCGTAGGTGGAGGCCCCTACCGCGTAGATCTCCCCTGCCCTGGAAGTGATCACATCGCGGAGCTGGACGATGCAGTCACGCTTGACCGTAAGGAGCCGGCGGTTCTCTACCCACAGGAACGCAGGTGGCTCGCGATCGAGTGGAGTTTCCAGCACCCCCTTGAACGTTCGATCGTTCGAGAGGATGGTGAAGACAGAGTCGAAGCGGGCACCACACGATTCTAGGCTGGGCATCAGACCCCCGTAATCGGATCGGCCTGAGTGCTGAGTACAAGGAGTACCGGTGCCACAGTCTCTACGCTACCGATAACACCCAACAGATCACTATACATTCCGCTAATGTAGGTATAGAGCCGATCAAGGTTGAGTTTGGTTAGACGGGCGTAGGTCTTCGTGCCGTTGCTCTCTGACTGGGCGATGCGGAGCTCCAGAGACGGGAAGACATTCAATGCGGCCCGACACATCACGAGATCGTTGGCCTTGATCGCATCCGTGGTAGTGGAACTGAATGCGGTCGCAAGGGCTTCCGCTCCCACAGCGTCCTGGGCTTCCATGTAGGCCCGATGGAGATCGATGTCGGAGTCAGGGAGCTCGCTGGCGTTGACCCCAAGGAAGGCTCGAACGTCATCAGGAGTGAGCCAGTGTCGGGGGAACTGCACCAGTCGCACGATCTGAGTGAGCGTCCTGGTGATTGCCGCCTTCTGATAACTGACTACGATGGTACGTGTCTCGACCTGACCGTCGATTGCAGTGTCGGCTAGGACGATGTTGGTGTAGGTATCCGTAACACCCAGATCAATCGCAACGTCAGTATAGTCAGGGTCCAGGGTACCATCGTTTAGACGGATCGAGTAAGTCGCAGTGTTGGCATCCGGGATGGTGGGATTGCCACTGGAATCCGGGAAGACGAAGTTGACGGTGACGCTGGTGCCCTGGATCCCGTAGATCACTTAGCGGACTTCCTACGGGGCGTAGGGACTAGGAAGCTGGCTTTGAAGGACTCGATGGCCAACTCTTTATCCTTGCCACTCTCGATCCAGAAAGCGACGAATTCCTTGTCGGTAGCTTCATCTGGCAGATCAGTGGCTAGGATCCTGATTTGTCCGATAGCAGTCTGATGCTGGACAAACTGAGTATTGTCTACGACCGTTGGACGCAAACGATGAATAGGACCGGCATGGTTAGGTTGAAGGAGTGACCATGGGCCGGTTGTTTCGACGATCATCATTAGACGTATCTCACCCAACCATCAATGTCTTCGTCATAGAACCAACCAAGTTCGTCTAAACGCAACTTATCTTCATTAGACACTTGGGTGTTGTGGCCAGACCAAATCTCGTCATGCTCAGCACAGACACAGTCAGCACCATAACTTTGCAGGATCTGCAGACCCTTAATCACGTTGTCAATCATTTCGACTCCAGAGGAATTACAGTCAGTATATGGTTATTACGCCAGAAATAAAAAGACCCCCGAGCGCGCAGTCTCGGGGGTCAAGTTAGATCGCATTTTTCTTATTGGTTATCTCAGTGATTGTAGTCGAACACTTGGCGCGTATTCGGCCACACGATGCGGAAGCCAGAGTTGACGGTGTTCACGTAGGTAATCGTCTGATTCTGAATCGAACGCTCATTCTCGCTGATGCTCGAATTTGCCTCAATCAACTCCTCCAGCGTCTCGCCCTTGGTCATTCCCAAGATCTTACCGGCGGTCATGCTCGACGAAAGAGCGAAGTTTATCGAGCCCGAGAGAAGGGTCGGCTGACCAATTGAAAAGCCAGAGCCAGCCAGATTGTCGGCCTCGCTGCGGTTGGCAGTCGTCGAAGGGGTAAAGAGGAGAAGCCACTGGAGATATGCGTCCCAGTCACCCACAACCACGTCGATTGGGTAGCCAGCCTTGGCACGACTAACGAACCACATTAACAGCGCTGTACGATTTAGCGTACCTGCCGTAGCGCCCGTGACAAAAGAGGTCTGCTCAACCTCGGTAGCCGCGCTGTTGACGCCATCTCCATTAATCAATAGATCCGTAGCGACACCAACCTTGCTCATCTCGATCTCACGAGCAACACGCTTAGCATACGGAGTGAGGAGATCAAGGCCAGTACGCCGGGCGAATTCATATGTGGTACGAATGCCCGAACCGTGCTTCCAGATCTTGACCGACTGCTCGCTCATGCGGATCGAGCGCACAGGAACACGAGAACCCTCAGCGACCTTCTGTGCATGAGTGTAATCAGTCTGAGCATCATCAACGACGGTGCTGATCATCTGCACACCCGAAATGACGCGGCTAGAACCAATCAGGGGCTCAACGCGCTCCAACTGATCCTGCTTATAATTCCACTTGATCAGATCATCGATGACGTCAGGAAAGAGAGCCCGCGAGCCAGGGAAGGTCTGAAACGTCTCAGACGCAGCCTCCATGACAATGCCACGCTCGAAGTCATTACGAAAAGGTAGATTCAGGTAGGCAAGCGAAGCCTCATAACCGTTGACAAACTTACCGGCATCGTCAACATACTTAAGCTTCTCATCGGAAGCCTGCGGCTCAATAGCTAGGGTAAGAAAATCACGGAGACCCAGACCATATTCTGCGGCCTGAGCAAGAAGGTTCTCACCAGCTTCTCGGGAAGTCCCAGGGCTGGCATTGAGAATTCCGCTGAGGAGGGCCTCAGGCGACTTGCGATTACGGGCGAGTTCGAGGAGAGAGCGAGTCATTGTATTATTAAACCTTCACGACAACAGCATAACCCGAGCCAACCTCGGTCACAATATTCATCGAATAGGCAGGCGTAGCAGCCGCCGAAACCACACGGGCCTTCACTTCACCCGACCCAGCGCCTACAACCGTAGAACCAAGAACGACTGCCTCGGCACCAGTCAGGCCCGACTTAACAGGAACTCGGTTGGCAAATTTCAATGCCACGGTGCCGATCTTGACCCCCTCCTGGAGACGGTCTTCAACTACCTCAAGACGCCCAATGATTTCGTCGCCGTCGCCGGCCAACTTGACCCGAGTGTTCCCTGCGGTATCCAAGGCAACAGCCTTGCCCACATCACCAATCACAATCGCAGAGTTCAGCGTGAAACTGAACTGCCAGTCCTCGAAAAAATAACCCTCCATCGAGGGGGCGTTGCCAATACCAGCCATTTAATTACTTGCCCTTTTTAGAACTGAAAGCGCCGGCGTTCCCGGTCATCTTGGTTACAACGGTCTCAACATTAGCACTCTGGGAAATACCCCCCAGCGGGATAGCAACACGGAGCTTGTCCCGACCACCCGTGATAAAGGTCACGATCTTGGTGACGTCCGTCTCAGCTTCGTCAAAGGTTGCCCCGATCATGGGAGCGAGCATCTTGGCCTCAGCGACCAGATGGGCCATCGCCGGATCGAGCTGTGCCTGCAACGCGACGGTATCGGCGGGGACCTCAACGATCTTGCTCTCGGCTTCAGCGAGGTCTGCCTCGGCAGTGACCAACTTGGCCTCAAGTTCTGCGACCTTAGCATCTGCCAGAGCCAGCTTCGTGACCGTATCGGTCAGCTTATCAACGAGTTCTTTAAGATCCATCGGATCAATCTTACCCAGTTCGGAAGTGGAAAGGTTAGCGAGTAGGAAATTAGGATCGACACCAGAGGCAGCGAGACGATGATCTTGAGCGAATACACTGGTTTTACCGGACTGGATCCGGGCCTTCTGCGCACCGCCCGTGTTGACTAGGCTGAGTTCGAACCACCGGTCCAAGCCGATCAACTTAGCGTGGGTATTGCCCTCACCGAGGATGTGCCCTTGATCACAAACGCCGCCGTAAATATTATCGAGGGTGGCGTCTGTACCTAGGAAGTCAAAGCCGCAGTCACTACAAAGAATCTTGTTGGAAACAAACGATACGCTTACTTGATCAACTGTGCCGGTATCAATTAGATCGATAGCTTGGGCTGCGGACCTCGGTAGAAAGAACAAAGCTCGGAGCTCTGGGGCTCCATTGATATTCACCACTGAACCGGTGAAGACACGACCAATATTCAAACCATCAGCAGAGTGCATGACGTGGAGGGGAACACTCTCTCCGTTGACCTGACTGGCCATGGAGTGGAGGATATCCTCCGAAGCTACCGCTTTGTTGTACAGAGGATGCCTCTTACGAAGAGGCAGGGTATTAAATGCGGAGGCTTCGTAGACAACCAACTCATCAGTGGAGACGTCGGGTCCAACTGCTTTCTGTAGCTTGGCAAGAATTTCCGGCGTCTTAGTGATTTGTTTCATCTAGTAAAGGATGTAATATTCCTACTTGAATAATGCAAGAGTTAGGTGTGCATCATTATGCAGTCACTTGGCGAATTTGGCAAACCAAGCCTTGATCTTCTCGAACAGCTTCTTCATGTTACGGCCTCAGCACAAGATAGGAGATCTGGGCATCATTACCCGTGTTGGCGGCAGACAACTCGAAGGTGATCGTGTTGGTAGACGGGACTGCACGAACGAGATACGCAGCCTGGGTGGGCTTCACGCGGATGGTAGCAATAACGATATCAGTAGCAGCAACGCCCGTCACCGTCAGAGCAGCAGTTGCCCCCGAGCCGAGCCAAGTATACGTTCCCGAAAACGGGAACATCACATTGTGGAGCTCGTTGGCAGTGGTGTCCTTACTGAAATAACCAGTGCCCCGAGTAGGAGAGACCCCCGAGAGAACGAGATCCGCAGGGATGTCATCCCATAGACCCCCACCCTGCTCAACAGTAAGCGCCGTAAGGTTCGTCATTCAATCAATCCACAATGAGTTTAAAGGTGCGGGCTGCGGCTTCATTGCCGGCGGTGCCGGTGTTGGTGGAACAAGTACGAATCTGAAAATAACGACAAGAGCGGAAGTTATCGATGCCAAGTTCGAGACTACGTGATGCGGCAACAGGTGGAACGATCAACGCACCAGCCTTGTCGTAGCTGAGGACCATCGTGTCGTCAGCCTCTCCCTGGAGAAAGACGAGGTAGGTGGCGGTCAGCGCGGCAGGAGTAATAATTCGAACGGCCTGATAGCCCTGGAGATCGACAATGTTACTAACACTGGCGCCACTGGCTACAACTAGATCAAAGCTGGAAACTGGTTTATGTCTGGCCATTACAACTCCTAGATGGTGGTGTACGGTATATTAGGCAACCGCATTATTTTGCTTTAGGTTTTGGCTTCTTGACCGTCTTGCTCTTGGCGGATTTGGAATCAGGGGCAGTCAGAGATCTACCAAGGGGGTCAGAGTTCGGGCTCACAGAGCTTGTGTCGACACCCGCTGTCTGAGGAGCCATGAAACCGGTGCCTGAAAGCTCAGGGGCATCATCAGGACGGATGTGTCCGAACATCAGGAGATGGTAGGTGTCATCATCGATCGTGCCCAGGCTGAGCTCGGTCTGGAGTCTCGACTGGCGCATAATCAACTGCGGTTCGAGCTCCAACTCCTGGCGCATCTCAACCGGCCGGAACTTGAACTCGACGGTGCCCTGGAAGCCCGACATCACCATGTAGAAGGTGAAGATGTTGCCCAACATCTCCTCGATCGGGTCGTTGATCTCGTCCGCATTCATGGCGGCGATACGAGCTTCAACGCTGGCGGTGTTGACACCAGAGGTACCACGACCCAGGATGGTGGCCATGGTCTTCATAGCTGCCTGACACTGGGCGTTCAGCGTGTCGATAACCGAGGTGATATCGATGGCCAGACCAGGGTTCTCACTGTTGAGCGTGCCGGCCTCGACACTATCCCAGTGAACGAATACCTGATCAGGGCGCAGGGTCGAGAAGCTGGAAGCGAGCTCCTGGAGTCTGGAGTTCATCCACTCGCGGATCTTGTTCGGATCCTGCTTGATGCTCTCAGGGACCGCCTTGGCCATCACCTCTTCAAGGACCTTAAGCTCAAGGCGAGGCACACCGGTCACATTCATGATCCGGTAGAGGGTTTGAATCACGTTCTGACGGGCAGCCACAATGTTGAGGCAGCTCACGAAGGGAGACTGGGTGTACATCGTCGTGACATTACGACGGTACGTCGAATAGAAGATTGCGGGGCTGTCCAGAGCGACCTTGTCGTTCTTACCCTTCTGGTCCTGCCAGGGCTTGTAGTTACCCGCCTGCCCCTGCTCCCGCCATTCGATGGTGATCGGATCGATTAGACGGATCTCGCTCGGGATGCCAGTCTTGTCTAGAACCGCTTCTGCCATGATCGAGCCACGGAGGAGGAGCATGGTGCGGAGGTCGGCACAGATCGCCTTCAGGTCTGGCTTCCACTGGAACCCCAGGGTCATATCCACTCGGGTGCCGAGGAGCTTGATCAACTGGTAGACGCTCTTGGTGGCGTCGCGATCAATCACTCCATCAACGTCACGAGCCACGATCATAGGCTCGGTATTGGCCAGCGTCAGATAGGCACTTACTGCGGCGGAAAGATCGGGATCATATTGGAAGAAGTATTCGATCAGAGCCCGAGTGTCGTTAGCCAGTCTGGTGGCGTAGACGTCGGTTAGATGGGTCTGGAAATTCGGGAGAGTCAGTACACCAGTCGCGCTGGTTGGATCAAAGGTTGGGGTAACCCCCGCCCCACCAGCTTTTGTTTTCCCCTTGGGCGCAATGAAGTTTAAAACCGAGTCAAACGAAAGGGCCATCAATAAATCCGGGTTATCTAAATCCCATATGGTTACTGTACATCGGCCGTGCAATACTAGGTCTGCCGTATAATGATTGGTTTACTGGCTTCACGTCGACGTTCACTGCAGCGATCATCGTTCTGATCTCGTCGTTGAACATCTCGTCGTAGGCACCCCTCAAACGAATGCCCAGCAGATAGTAGTTCAGAGAGTGGAACCAATGATCTGCCCCGGTTAGTTTTACCCATACTGCCGGTTTATCAGGCTGTTCGTCTCGTACCATGTCACGAAGATGGGATATAACGGCCTGTTTCTGCTCGCGGTAGCCATTCAAGCTGAGGGTTCGACGTCTAACGGCCTTTGCAACCTGATCGAGTGCCAACGTTCGGTGACACATAGCGTGTGTTACGTTATCGTACTCATCCTTCTCAAATTTGACTGGTAATGTTCCGCGGTACATAATGGGCATTACCTTACCACGGGTTATGTCTCTAATCGAGAATGACAATGTCATCTCTGGTTGGATATCTATCGCTCCCCCAACGATATTATATCGACCCATTAACGCTTTGACATAATCTTCAAGCTCCCGGTTCTGGACCGTTTCCATCAGGAAGATTCTTTGATCGTGAGTGCCAAGTACCACGTGGCAGGTATTACCAACGTCGATTCCGACGAACACGGGTATATCTGAACTGACTTCAGGAATAGATGGGAGGCCCATACATGCCAAAATGTCCTCCTCCGTAAGTCTGATGTTAGAGTCAGCATACGACTCCCCCAACACCGTGTTGGCCCAGCCCTTAAGATAATCCTGGTCCTTGGCCTTGAGTAATCTACCGACAATGTAAGAGATCGGCAGTCGGGAGGTTGAGAACGGACGGACCCGGTAGCCACGTTTCAGAACTCTAGAGGGGTAGGCAGCGACCCACTCACGCAGGTCCGGGTTGGCAAGATCAAGACGTGCCCCACACTTGTGACATTTCACATATGCGTTTAGTAAATCTAAGCTTGCTGCTAACTCATGATCGATCAAGGAGAGATCGGTCATATCACCAGGGAGGCCCTCAATATGAACAAACTTATGATTGAACTCAGGGACCTGCCATTCGTTGCAAGCCTCACATTTACAGTAATATTCATGTTGATCCGAGTTGGTATACTCTCGATCAATTCCCATTCCTGTGAACGTTGGAGTAGAGAATGCCTGCGTCATTTTCAAGTCAGAGTTCTGTAGGCGCGACTGGAACAAACCAATCATCTTTGGGTCTGAGAGATCGAGCTCGTCATGGAACAGAGCGTCGAGGTCGAGCGACGTCGCGTCCTTTTCCGTACAACCAGTCACATACAGATACGATTTACCGATCTGAATGAGCGCCATTGAACGAATTGACTTGTCGTCGTCTTCAAGATTGAAGCAACGATCACCATCTACAATAGGCTTGATACGAACTTGACTTACACGCTTAAACATTTCCTCGGTAGGAAACGAAATCAAAGCTTTGATAGCCGTGGTGCGTTTAAGATACCCTAGGATCTTACGAATTTGGGTCTCAGTTAGACCCACCTGGGAACATTTAATTACCACAAGGTCCGGGTGTAAATCATCCACAATCTGTTTCTGGAATTCGTATCCCTTGAAGGAGAATGGACGACCTTTGAGAGTTGTGTTCTCGATCACCCAGTCGCTCATCGAGAGGTGGGAGTGGTCGTCGAGGTACCGGGCCTCCATCTGAGCCACCAAATCTCGAAGAAGATCGTTTCCTGAACTGGTCATGAATAAGATTGGTCCCTTTAAAATCCGCTGGCAGCCCACAGGTGTAAAGCCCAGCAACGAGGAGCATTGAGTGGCAGACGCTTACTACTATCCCGAGGAAGATCACCTGCCGACGCTCATGGTCGTGCTGAACTCAATTCGAGAATATCCCGACTACCTCGGGAAGAATTGCCCTTACAGCCCCGAAATGCAGGCCGAGTTGTTGAGGGTATTGAAGAATCCCTCCACAACAGAAGATGGTGTGTCCGAGGAGCCTTATCTAGGGCATTACACGGACAAATGGACCGCTGTAGATCGAGAAAGAATGGCTCTCTACGGTGAATTACAGGAATTGAGGAACAATTTCGACGCTGAAGACACTACGGAACAGCTCCAGACTATCAAAACGATGGCCACGCTACTAGATAAGCTTACAGAGGTAGGTGATCGGTCGAAATGGATGCGTCAACTTGCTGATTTTCGCCGTGGTGTGCTTGAAGTGATGGAAAATACACTGACGCCTGATCAAAGGACTGAAGTTATGACCAAGTTGCGGGCTCTTATGGTGCTGGAGGCGGCATGACTAGGTATTATGTGTATGATGGGATCGGATCCTTCTACGTCGATAACTTCGAAGAAGCCCGCATGTGTCTAGTTGATGCCGTTGGGTTTGCTTGCGAGGATGGTGAGTGGTCGGATTGGATCGAAGATGTCTACGTCGCTGAGGGTGATGAGGACGGAAAGGTTGTTGTCCAAGTGAAGCAGACCAATCTTCGGTACCGTCCTGAGAATTTGGGTGAAGATGGTTATGATGAAGACGGCGTCTTTTGGAGTGATCATCATTCAATGTGTGATTACGAAGTGGAGGTTCTGTGATGTTTGATTGGTGGAAGAAGGAGGAGACGGTGAAGCCAGCGATTGAGGTCCGTTTGCCGGAACCTAATCCAGAGCACGAGAGGATCACACGGGCTGCTGAACTCCTGACAAAACGTAAGAGGCTTAAGGACTATATCTCAGATGCCAAGGATGATGATACCTATTGCGTTACAGTTAGAAACGACGAGATGTTTCCCCATGCGTCAGTCCCCGTAATCCGCCTTACGACGAATGCCTATGTTAAGTTCCTTAATATATGTCTCAAGGATATTGAGACAGAGCTGACAGACCTCGGAGTCCCCCTCTCTTGAGTACCCCTTTTAAGAATTACGCTCCTTCCTATTGGGCCGTTGGTCTTCCCGTCATTCCGCTCACACGCCCGATGGAGGGTGACAAGAATCTAGGTAAGCGCCCGATCCATAATTCGTGGTCCCGCTGGTGTGTCGAGATGCCGGATCGAGAGACCCAGCAGGATTGGTTGTACGACAAGCGCGCGTACAACATTGGTCTTCCTTGCGGTCCTCAGTCCAACATCGTCATTGTCGACATCGACACGATGGACCCGCATCTGCAGCAGATCATCGAAGGCTGCCTGCCTCGCTCACCCTGGCAGAGGATTGGGCGGAAGGGTGCCGTCTATGCCTTCCGCTATCAGGGGGAGAAGACCTTCCAGATCAAGGGAGAGGGCGGTCAGGTCATCGTGGAGCTCCTGAGCCAGGGTCGACAGGTTGTCCTGCCCCCTTCGGTGCATCCCGAGACAGGCATGCCCTACACGTCTGATAGGCTCCTCTACGAGTGCCTGGGTGAGCTGACCAACCTGCCCCCCAACATCGAGGACATCTTCCGTACTGCTCTTATTGAGCAGGGTGGGCTTCGTCTGTCCAACTCAGGCTTCTCCTCCATCATTGAGTTTGTCCCTAAGGGTACCAGGGACAATCGGATGATTCAGGAGGCTGGGCTCTATGCCGTAGGGATCCAGAGGGGGCACTTCACGTTGAAGGAAGCCCTTGGGTTTATGGACCATTGGTGTGCGGAGTATTGTGAGGAGAACAAGACCGATCCGATTGACCCTGAGAAGGGAAAGCTGCGGATCGTCCAGTTCCTTACCCGTGATGTCAATGATAAGACCAAGCGCCCGCTGAAGCCCGGTTGGGATGCGGGTCTGACTGAGCAGGACAAGTTCGAGCTCGGTTTGAACTTCACTGAGACTGATGAGGATTGGACCTTCGACCGCTTGCAGAAGTGGTTGTATCATAACTTCACGGTCAATGCGGAGAACGACCCTGCAAGGATGGAGGCAATCTCGCAATCGCTGGAGTTCATGGCTCGCTCGGAGTCCATGACACAGGTCGAGCGAGAGGCCCTTATGGGCTGGATCGCCGCCAATAGTCGTATCCGGGTTACCGCTGCCGTCCTGCGTCGCATGTATATGAGCATGACCGAAGGGGCGGACTTCAAGGGGAACAACCACTCCGAGGTTGCCCGATCGGTGCGGGAGTATATGGAGCTCGGAATGAATGCCCCGCTGCAGTGGCACGGTGGCCAGTTCTACCATTGGGAGGGCTCTCACTGGGAGATCTATGAGGAGTGGCGACTGAAGAAGCTGATCGCCCAGGAGTTCGGTCATTTCGAGTCCTCGGTACGGAATTCCGATCACCGGGGCATTCTCCAGGTTCTGCAGACGATCTGCAACGAGGGCAGCCTTCGGAGTGACAGCGAAGCCGGGATCAACTTTGCCAACGGATATCTCACCGATCAGATGGTGCTGAAACCCCACAAGAAGGAGTATGGCTGCACCTACCGCCTGACATACCCATACCGTCCCGAGTTGGCCGATGAGGCCAACTGCCCCATGTTCATGGGCTTCCTTCGGGATATCTGGGGTGATGATACCGACTTCGAGCAGAAGAAGCAGGCTCTGAGGGAGGCTATCGCCATCACGCTGTTCGGTCAGGGTCCGAAGTATAGTAGGGCGATCGTGCTCTATAACGCCGCTCATGGTGGGAAATCCACCATGTTGGATATCATTGCAGGTCTGATGCCGGAGGGTTGCTCGTCACACATTCCACCAAGCGATTGGAATGATAAGTTCAAGCCGGCGAATATGGTGGGTAAACTACTGAATGTTGGTAACGATCTGAGTGAGACTGCCTATATTAACGGTGAGATGTTCAAGATCATCGTGGAGGGTGGCGTTATTCAAGGTCAGCATAAGGGAACACCTATCTTCGAGTTCCGTCCGATTGCCACACATTGGTTCGCTACCAATCACCTGCCGCAGTCGAAGGATAGCTCGGGTGGGTTCTTGAGGCGGTGGCTCATCTTCAAGTTCGACAAGAAGATCCCGCCAGAGAAGAAGATCCTTCACTTTGCTACCAAGGTGTTGGCCGCAGAGAGGGAGGCCATCGCAGCCTGGGCTATCCCGGCTATCAAAACGATCTCTGAGCGTAACGATTTCGACTGTCCACACTCGCATTTCGATCTGATTGGCGAGATTGCCAATAGGTCCAACTCGGTGCGGCATTTCATTACGTGCAGCGAGAAGATCAAGATCAACAAGGGGATCCACGAGGTGGGCAAGCCGATGAAGGCTGTCTCTTCTGGTGACCTCTACAAGGAGTACATGACGTTTTGCTTGATGACCGCGCATAAGACCCCGATTAATTTGAAGATGTTCGATTTCAAGTTGAGGGAGCTCGCTCCCGAGATCGGGTTCAAGGTTCTGATTAACGAGACTGGTGTGGAATATGAGGGATTGAGGATTGTGGCATGACTATCTGTAATTGCGTTGGACCTAGCCCAGGACATGCTCTTTGTCCGTGTATGGAAGCTCTGCACTCACACGGAAGGACGACCATACATAAGTCGTCCGTATACCCAAACTTGGAAGCCTGCCTCCGACATGGAGAGTATCATAAGAGTATAAGCGAGACTCATCGTAAGGAAATCACCAATCTGAACAAAGCCATTTTGCGGAAGAACCACAGCATCAAAAGTCTGAAGGCAAGGGTAAGAGAGTTGGAGTCACGATTGAAACAATATGAGTCACTAGGTGACGATTGGACATTCTGATGCTCGATGAACCCGAAATAGATAGTGAATACGTTGAGGTGATGTCCCAGATTGACGGGGAGCTCGTCCAAATTTGGGCTTACCTAGAGAGGAAGTATGAGGTCCCATCGGAGTTCCTGGTGACCGCGTTTCTGGACCATGCGTTCGATCAGGCTATTCTCGATTGTGGGAGCGGCCTTGGTGCCGTAGTAGGCTTCCAGCACGCGGTGGGCGAGCTCGCTGAGGATAGCATGGCTCGTGAAATGAGAATCTTTAGACATAAGGTGAATTGAGATGGAAAATGACCGTCTTGTTGAAGTTGAGCGCCGTCTCGCCGTGTTGGAGGGGATGCTGAAGGTGAAGAAGTTGAAGGAGTGTAAGGTATGTGGCTTCGATATGAACAGGCCCTGGGCTTGCGAGACCAAAGGCTGCCCCAAGATGGTGGTGTTGGGATCATGAGGGACTATAACAAGGAGGCAGAGGCTGTTTGCAAGTTGCTTGGTGGGTATAAGTGGGATATTGAAGTGAGGCTATCGAACCCACTTCAGTATTTAGTTAGGATACACTTCAAATTCTGTTCGCCGAATGATTATGATATGCAATCTGGTATGTGGAGAGCTTTGGTAGAGGATACAGAGAATAGGGTGAAGGGGACCAAGATGACCGATGAAGAGTTGGACAAGATGCTGGAAGACCTCTTCGAAAATGAAGAGTACCTTAGTCGACTAGCTGATCAGCTTGCAGACCTGGAGGATAGTAAAATTCACATTCTCACTAAGATTGATCACGTGACGGGTCTTATTAGACAGACACGCGATCGTCTTCGGAGTGCTTAGAACCCACGAGAAGAGGAGTGGAAGTGAGTATGGAAGGCCCCGCAAGGGGCCTTTTCTTTGACATCGGTTTACATTATTTGCTTGATATTACAGATATAGTGTTTACTTAACATAGTATCCTACCAAGGTCAACCTTTATTTCGATGGACTGATACTATGATTGAACTAGACCCCAATATTAAGTATGGACGACTGACTATCATTGAACGAGTAGATAAGACCCACTACAAATTTCGATGTGACTGTGGCTCGGAAGTTGTCAAACTCACTAACTCAGTAAAAACTGGTAACACGAGAAGCTGCGGGTGTCTGATGAAAGACTCCTGTCGTGTGGACCTATCAGGACGTGTTTACGGTAGCTTTACTGTACTGGCTCATGTTACAGGTAGAAAATGGTCTTGCCGGTGTAAGTGCGGGGAAGTGTTGATCATTGATAAGAGAAGGCTATTTAAAGGCTGGAGCCTCAGTTGCGGCTGCGGCAGAGAGGAACTGATTGGAAAGGATGCCTTCTACAGAGGTAATGGTAAAAAGACGACACGGACTCGGGTAAACCACGATTGGCATGTAATTCGGGGCACTGAGAGGATAAAGATGAAGTCGTCTTACGAGGTCATATACGCACAATATCTAATACGTAATCACGTCTCGTTTTCGTATGAACCAAAAAGGTTTGTGTTAGTAGGAGGTGATTATGTACCAGATTTTTATCTTCCCGAGGAAGATCTATATGTCGAATGCAAAGGTGTGATGACCAAGGAAAGTGCATCACGGATTGAGCGATTTGAACGTCAGACAGGTAATAAGATCCACGTTATTGGTGAGGAGGAAATAGAGGGTTACTTGCCGCGTGGCATGTCTTACTTCAAATTTATGAAGGATTGGAAGAAGACTACGTCCTTATATACTAACGACAAGGTCTTAGATGATATGACTAAACTTCCTGTGTTTCAGAAGGTGAAATATAATCAACCTATTGATTTTGCTGACATAAGTGAGCTCGTGGCATTTATGCAACACTCAAATTTCCTAAATTTATCTGCGGTATAAAATCCTAATGATAGGGATGGTGTGGCATTCCTGCCACTAGATTATCGTGGGTGGCTTCTACGTTTCTTAAAGTCAAGTTGTATCTTTATCACACTACATTGTCCAACACCTCGCTCTATCCCGGCCCTACACTCACAACATCAAGAAGAGAGGAACACACCACTCGCACCACCTACCCCGCTACCTACCCCCGCACTCCCGACACTATAGCTGCGTCCTCATCCCTCCCACTTATCGGTAAGCAAACATGATCACATACGGGTTGCTGGCATGGTTCGCCATCATCATAGGCACATGCTACTTGTTCAAAGGTTCATCCGCTCCCTGACGAGTCCATAAGGACGAAACGCTGTGCCAGTCCACAGCGTCGGGGCGTACCAATCACCACGCTCGCTAACCCATAGGGTTTACTCCGATGACCGTTGGTATCTTGAACCACGTCGCACTAGAGAAACAGCTTATGGCTTATGCCACGCAACAGGGGAACGCCATGCTGGGCGTCGTCAGCAAGGCGACAGCGTACACACTGAGCGCCCCTACTCCCAAGGCTATCAGCATCCTGCGCAAGCGGATGGAAGAGAAAGGCTGTCCTAAGGGCACGATCGACGTCGCTTTCGCTATCGCCAAGCTGATTGCGCCTCGCATTGAGGATAGCGTGAAGGCTACCACCTCCCATGATGATGCCATGGTGGAGGTAAGCGAGCGGATTCTGGCCCTTAAGGGCGACCTTAGCTGGAAGGATCTCAAGGACACATTGAAGCCTGCGCCGCAAGGTGCCCCGGCCGTTGTGCCCGGTCCTGTGACTGAGGTTCCGGTGGTCGAAGGTGAGATGGGCGAGGTCGTGCCGCTGTCGTCTGTAGAACAGACACTCTTTGATCGGTGCATGCTGGCCCTGCCCAATTGGAGCGCCGAGCAGCGTGGGGCTATCTTCCAGGTGCTGTTGCAGATGTCTGATGTCGAGACGCTGGCGGCTATGGGCGAGGCTATCGTGGCCGAGACTGAGATCGCAGCGGCGGAGGCTCTTGCGGCTTAATGATTGAGGCTAGGTCCTAGGGCGGTTAAGCTGGGGCCTAGTTTCAATGGCAAGGCTTGGGGCCGGGCGTGACATAAAGATCACAGTTGACAGGCTGGAGAATGGGTGTTCGTGCATCAAGATGCGGATAGTCGCAGAAAGCTGCAAGAGATAGCTTTCTGCGACTATCCGCATAAACGCTTATCGGTAAGCGAGGACGCTATGACCTTAGATGAGGCACGTAATATAATCAACAATGCTAACAGTCATACTTGCGAAGAAATTCGTCAAGCTTCTAAAATCATCTTAATGTCAAGCTCTAAGGTTTCAAAGAAAGAAGTTGGAAAAGCAACCCATCTTAGTAGCGTTGTAGGGTGGTGAATAGCTCACTCTCTGAGTGCCCTACACATGCTAGGGCACGATTGAGCGTGACTAGAGTTTAGGTGCTTACTGGTAAGTGAGGAACGGACAATGGATAGTTTGCAAACTGCTGAAGAAATCATCAAAGAGTTAATGATGGTGCTTAAAGCGTGCATTAACGATGGATTTCTAGCTGGTGATGTACTGGAGCAAGCCTGTGAAGCTGTGGATAACGCAGACTACTTTCTTAATCATGAGGTAGAGTGACACAGGCTTAGTATCCGCGACCCTCAGAAATCCAGACGATCCTGACAGATGAACCATGCCTAGTTTCCAGGTGCTTATCGGGTAAGTGAGATGATGAACATTAAGAAGCTGATTGGAATCGCTGAGGCTTGGCATGGCGGGCAAGATAGCGGTCTCTATTCACTGCTCAGCACGGGTAAGCTCTGGGACAAGGAACACGTATCCAGATGCTGGTCGGAGTTGCATCAGGCAAGGCTTACCGTTCAGAAGAAACCATCGGATTACGACGTTGGTGAGGCTGACGAGCTGAACGATGCCTTGAATTATCTCGCTGACCAGGAGGAGAATTTTCCATATCAGGTAGCAGATGAATTCATGGAAGCATACGTTGCCTGCGCCCTATGGAGCACAAACGATAACAGCGATCCAGAGACAGGCGGGGATCCTCTCGATGATAACTATGGTCCCGAGGACATAGCACCTGAGACTCTGGCCAAAATGGGACAGGACTGCGCTAGCTTCAGGGAAGATAATGAAGATCTTATCCTTGAACATGGAACGATGTCACAAGCTGGCCATGATTTCTGGCTCACGAGGAACGGCCACGGTGCTGGGTTCTGGGATGGTGATTGGCCGGATGATGTAGGTGAGACACTAACCAAGGCGTCAAAAGCCTTTGGAGAGTTCGATCTCTACGTCGGTGACGACGGTAAGATTTATGGGAGCTAATGCCATGCCCATAGCTGACCTAACCACCCTTGGTGCGTGTGATATCGAGTTTATGGGAGATTGAGATGAAATACGAATCTGAACTATCCAACTACGTTGAATCCCTCAATCTCACACCTGAGATCAAAACACTCATCCGTCAGGCCAATTTCGACATTTACAGTGGTCCACTCTTTCTCGACAAGGATGGAGAAGCCTGCTCCTTGTTCAACGAGGGCGCCACTCAGTTCGATTTCAGTGCTGCATGTGACAAGATTTCGGCTGCATTGGGCGACGTGTCGGATTTATGGATCGATACGTTCGCTGGAGGTTGGCAGGAAAGTGAGCCCGAACCGTTCCACGAGGGAGATGAGTTTTTCAATGTGAACTGGGAGGACTGGTATCACATGGATCGCAGCGAGGTTCTGGCCTACATTGTGGGCAAGGAGTTGGTGAGTTACGTGTCATGATCACCCTCGCAATGTGGGAGATCCAGCGTCGCCACTCTGACTGCTGGTTTGAGCCGAAATCGAACAGTTTCTTCAAGACGCGCTTGTGTCAGGATGGATATGCCAAGCGCGAGGGCTCAGATGCATTCTTCGTGAGCTCAGAGAAACTGTCTGGGCATCGAAGGGCCTACAGCGTCCGTAGGCTGAATTGGGAGACGGGCGCCATATCAACCGTCGGTGCTGGATTCCAAGGGTATGATAACATCAGGGCTGCCAAGAAAGCGGCTCAGGGGCTAGCTGCGTCTGATGCGTAACCACTTATTGGGTAAGTGAAATGACCACCTTCCGCGATTGGTTCAAAGCCAATCTATCCGAGTATGCGTCCGATATCGTGAACCACGGGGCAGCCGGCGGTTTCCCCTACATCACCTACACTAACGACACGGTTGAACTCTTCGATAAGTTCGGGGAAGAAATCTGGGAGATGGCCGTTCAAGATGCAGAGGACATGGGCTGCAAGAACGTGGCTGAGATGATCAGTGGGTTTGGTCGGGCCGACATGCTGGGAGATTGGAACACATTCAAGAATCTCATGGTATGGTACGCATGTGAAACTGTAGCTAGAGAATTTGTGGAGGATGAGTAATCGTCACACAACTGTCACAGTGTAGCCTAGGCTAAAATCCAAAAGCTTCCCCCGCGCGCACCCCATAGGGTTTATGATCATGATCTACCTAATCCCAATCGCATTCCACCATCTCGCTCGTGAGCTCAAAGCCAAGTTTCGAGCTCGACTGGCCTACGAGGAGGCTCGCGCTTCTGGGGCACTGGATGGGGAGGCTCAGTTGATGGCGACAGAGGCTTATGAGAGGGAGTTGAATTGATGACATTAACTGTTTCTAAGGCTATAGAGTTCCTTGAACAGCATGGATACTCAGTTCGGTCACATTCCGAAGGGGATAGTATATGGTGTGTACCTCCTAATGACCCCGAAGGTTATGTCGTCACGGACAGGGTTGAAGGTCTTGAATTGGGGGACGAGGTCTTTATCAAACACGAACGTTACGTTGTTGAGGACGTACACATAAGCAAGATGCTCGTGAAGAAGTCCCCGAGATAATTCCCTTAAGCTTACAAAGGAGTTGAGTTGATGCCAGGACATACACCAGGGTTGTGGGTTGCCCCCATTCCATCGGGCCTAGTCCGAGGCCCAAGCAAAGTCCATCCCGGCACAGAAAGCTCCGTAGCTCAAGCTCAAGCTCATGGTAACGGTAGCCAGGAGTTAGCAGCCAATACCAAGCTCATCACTGCTGCACCCGATATGCTCAAAGACCTGAAACAAGCTAAGCAGAATATCGAACAACTCTGTGATACGACGAACTGTCTCTCAAAGAAACTTGGTCTCGGTCGCAAGGTTCGATTTGAGGACTTCGCTGACAAGGTTCTAGCTGCTATTGCCAAGGTAGAAGACTGACATGACCGTAGCTGAACTAATCGCTGAGCTTCAGAAACTCGACCTTCAGACCGAGGTGGTAGTAGACACGCTTGGTGAAGCGGAACCTTGTTTTGTTGAACCAAAGATGCAGTTGGTTCCCACCTTAACCAAGCTCGTGCTTCAAATTTACTAGGAAAAGATGACATGACTGTAGCTGAACTGATTACCGAACTCTCGAAGTTGGACCCAAACCTGAAGACCTTCACGTTTGGGTCCTATCAATGGCATGAGACTGAGGAACTGAAGGTGGTTAAATTTCGAAAATCTGAAATAAGTGGCTACAACGTGGTATCACCTATGCAGAAGCCGGAAGACACCGATATTGAAGGTGTAATGATTTGAACCCCAACCTCCACGACCTCCCCCTCGCCGACGCTCTCGCCTCATACCATGGTTGGGATGACCATACCCGGACAGCATATCTCACGTCGACTCCTAGGCATGATGTGCTCGCGGATCACTACTTCCACAAGCGTACAAGGAAGCCACCGATGCCCTTGGTCAAACCACGATCAATCCACGTCAACCGCCTTCACTGGGACCCGGTTCCAGGCTTCTCGGACGTCTATGCCGTAGGTGTGGGGGTTGAGGTGCTGTTCAGGTTTCGATGCCACGATGTGACGTTGGCACGGGTGGTTGCGGCTTGTGACCAGTATGGTTTGGAGGTGAGGTACGTGTGATGACGATTGAACAACTGATCAAGCTTCTAGGCTACGTGCCGGATGAGTTCAGGGAGATCGAGGAATGACCATCTCCGACCTAATCAACAGGCTCAAGCACCTCCCTCCGAGTATGCTGGTCTATGTTCCGGATAAAAAGGACGGATTGGCGGTCCTGAGCCGTGTTGAGGTGCAGGCCCTGGTTGGTGACAAGGACCGCGTTTCTAGGGCCTGGGACACGTTTCGATATGACATTCAAGCCGTGGTGGTGGGGTAGATGCTCTAATCTTCGTCATAATCGGGAGCGGAGGGAAGTATCGTTCGAACAAATCTACTCTCTGCTTCTGAGTACGACCACTCATCAGGATCGAAGTGATTATATTTTGCTCGGTTTTTATTAGCAGGAACTAAATCAAGGTTACACGGAACGTGAAGTCCGCATACAAGGTCATGAGCTAATGGAATGCCGTGGTCGAGCTGCTGATCCTCAGTCTTTGAAAGGTGAAGCCTAATAATATCGTCAACATTAACCCATTTTGGTGTCGCAAGAGCTATACGATATGTTCGAATAATTGTTGCAGTAAGTAGTCTCTCTGCATTGCTATCACGCCACTCTTTGTTCTTATCACGAACTCTAGCTTTGTTATTTTGTCGCCACTCTTTCTGTTTCTTCTTACAATTAAGTAGTCTCTGTTCACCCGTTGTGGGGGTGTTGTTTGAATCCTTAGTTTTCTGCTTCGTCCGATATTCTTTAGCGTAATCAGGGTTCAGGTCTCTGAATTTCTTGCCCGCTTCCTGAAAGTAACCGTTCTCTTTCTTATGACTGTGGCAACTGAGGCAGATGCCCCCAACTACCCGACGAAGTGACAAGTGGCCGTGTTTGCACGGTTTCCCGGTGTAGTAATGGGCCAAACCCAATCTTATCGCTTCGCTGCGCGTCGTAATGTCCATGGAGAGTTCTCTAATAATACGTGTTGTATAAACCTAATATAGTAATAATCTTTCTACAAACAAGGTTCTTTATTACAAAATACGGTCTCTGGGGCCGCAAGGGTTGACTGGGACGTAAAAAAGCCCCAAAAAAGAACCCCCATTCAATACTCTAAGAATTTTAATCCTTATTAGATAATGAATAACTTATCTTTCTTCTTTCTTCTTTCTTCTTTCTTCTTTCTTCTTTCTTCTTTCTTCCTCCCCTCCTTTAGATCCGCTTAGAGAAAAAAGAATACTTATACTTAATACTTACCTATCCCAACGGTAAAATCCAAAACGGCAAACCTACCTCGCGCCCCTCCAAAAAGGCCCCAAAAAAGTACCCCAACCGGAACCCCCCTGTAAATCATTCATTATCCAATAACAATCAAAATCCTTAGTATATTGAATGACCCTTCTTTTTTGGGGCTTTTCTCCCCAATCTCATTTGTTATCCAATAACGATCTCTCGACACCCCCCATCCTCCCTGCCATCTAACTCGCATGGCAAACACCCCCTCTTCCATCCTCCGATATGTAACCACCACCCCGGACCAACACTGGCTCTGGCACGGTCCCCTATCCTGTCCTGCCCCCCGCTCCGGTAAATCCGGTATATACCATATCACCTACAAACCACGGCCCACCATCCGGCTCGGCAATCAGAAGACCACCCCCCAACGGGTCTTCTTCACCGAGCTCTACGGCATACCACCTCCCAAGCGCCTCCAGAGGCTCAAGGAGGTGTGTGACCTGGATCTGTGTGTGAACCCCCATCACTTCCATCCCCCCCTTCCTACGGCCTTCCTAGACCCCCTGACGCACGACCACATAGAACTCATGGCGATGCTCTCCTTGGATGAACCGTTCAACAAGGAACGGTTCCGAGGATTCGAGGAAGAGCTACTGCTTATCGGTAAGCACCACCCGCACATTGCAGAATGGATGAACCAATGACTCTCCAAGACTACTTCACCAAAGCCTACCTTGGTCTGGCCTCTCAAGGCTTCGTGAAATCCTCTGAGGGCGGTCGTTGTCTCTACCGAGGACCAAACGGTCTCAAGTGTGCCATCGGTCACTGTATCCCTGATGATGAATATCGTTCCTCTTTCGAAGGTGGCTCTGCCAGTCACGTTTTGAACATCGATAATGCCTTCGGTTGGAAGCTTAACCGTCTTCAAATATGCCATGACGACGCACAGTCGTCAGAGGACATGAAGTCTCGCCTACTAGCCTTCGCCAAACACTATGGCCTGGAGGTCCCTCAGTCATGAACCGCCAAGAAATCTTCACCAAAGCCTACCTTGGCCTCGCCTCTCAAGGCTTTATCCGTGCCGTCGACGAAGACGAGCAGGTCTGTGCATATCGAACCGAGAATGGCCTCAAGTGTGCCATCGGCCACTGCATCTCAGATGAGCTCTACTCATCTGATCTTGAGGGCGAGACCCCCTGCCCCTCTTATGAGAAGCAGTTCCGCCACGCGCTGGGTCTGACTACACAACTAACGGGCGAAGACCTCTTCTTTCTCTCATCTCTTCAGGATTGCCACGACTCCGTAGACAATCCTGAAGAGATGAAGTTGAACTTGGAAGAGTTCGCTCGTGGTCATAGCTTGGAGGTTCCCCATGTCTGAATTCAAGTACAATGCAGAGGCCGCTCGATGTGTATCAGATTCACTTAACTACGGCTTCGGATGGGATAAAACGAAGCATAAGCGAGCTTTCTGGAAGAATGTGAGAAACGCCTTCAATCACTTGGCAGAGGACGACGTTCTGGAGTTCGAGGAGAGTATCGCCACCGCAGTGTCTCTCGCCGGCACGTCCGCCTTCCCTGATTATGGTTTGGGCTTCCACATGCCCATTTACATTCGAACTCTTTATAGATCTATCGACGAGGTATTCGCTTGGAGTGACACCATGCACCCCCAATTCTGGATGAATCTACATGAAGCATTTGTTTCTCTGGAAGACAACGATATCGAATCCTTCAATCACCGCGTAGATCGTGCAGTGGAGTCCTACAAATGACCTACGATCTCAGCAACCCACCCGATTGGTTCGAGCGCGAGCACAGCCGCTTCGACTTGGGTGAGTACCAGCCTGTCCCTTGGCCTGAGAACCTGACCCAGTATCCGGGGCATTTCCTTCATCTATCCGAAACCACACCCGGGAACGTCGCGTTCACCCAGTCCTCAGCTCACGGAGAGCGAGACCGTCAGACCACCATCAAACCCGGCAAGTACCTCACGAAGTATTTCCCGGATCTTCCCCCGCCCGAGGTGGCCCGCCTCGCCGGTCTCATCTCAGCGACCACCAAGTCTTCAGAACTGTTCATCGCTCGCACTCGTGAGGAGATCGCCCACGTCTACAAGAACGGTCCCAACTCGTGCATGTCTGAGAGGTTCAGTTCCCTTGAGTGCCACCCCTCCGAGGTCTACGCTGGCCCCGACACCGCCGTGGCTTACATCAAGGGAGCCGGGGATCGGATCGTAGGTCGCGCCGTCATCCGTACCTCCGAACCTCGCGGCTACATGCGCCTCTACGGCGACGATGTTCGTCTCCTAGCCTCTCTCACTGCCGAAGGTTACGGTAAGGCTGTCTCCTTTAAGGGCTGTCGTCTCCTCCGCATCAACCGGGAAAACAGTGACTACATCATCGCCCCTTATGTAGATGGAGGGGATTCTGCATGTGCTCGCTACTCCCCCATGGAGGCCATTCTCTGTGATCAGTACCTGACACTCTCCGATGATGGAGATGTCGAGCTCACCACCACCGCTGGCTATGTTGACTGCAGAACCTACGAGTGCTCCGAGTGTCAGTGTTCCGTCGATCCTGATGAATGCTGTCACCACAACGATGAGAGGTATTGCGAGTCCTGTTACAACGAGTGTTTCGTCACTGACTACGAAGGTGAGGCTATCCCTCGTGATGAGGCTACTGAAGTCCTCTATCGTTACGGCACAACCTACGTCCATGACAATGAGCTGAACGACACCACGGCCCGTTGTTTCCTGACCGACGGGCTCTGGCTCTCCGGCGAACTCGTGGTCATCGCCCCGGATGGTGAGCTCGCATCACCTGACGCTCTGAACGATGATGAGAACTACCAGTTCTGCGATCTCACCCGCCAGTGGTATCATGTCGACAACATGGTTCAGTTTGATGGAATCTGGATCCACAAGAGTAAGGAAGATGAAGTATGTCGTCCGGATCGTCCGCTAATCAAAATCTTCCCCGATCAACGTTCCTCAATCTCGTACCTCGAAGCGAACCAAATCTCATGGACAGATTATCGGTATCGGGTAACTTCAAGAGGTCAGTACGTTTTGACGTTCCAGTATGCGACAGCAGCATGAAGCTTTTCCTTGAGATGCTTCACTATAAGCGGCCCCACCTCTCTACCTTCGAGGAGATCTTCATCGACGCCTACCTCCGACCTCTCCCTGGTTTCTATCAGGATGAGTTCGGGAACGGGATTGTCCGTGTTGGAGACAGCCCCATCATGTGGAGTTGTCATACCGACACTGTTCACAGCACCGACGGTCTCCAGGTCGTTACCTTGGACAAGAAGGGAAACGTGACCTCGGACTCCAACTGTCTGGGGGGTGACAACACAGTCGGTGTATTCCTGATGCACCAGATGATCACCAGATCTGTCCCTGGTCTCTACATCTTCCACCGTGGTGAGGAGTGCGGACGACTGGGATCGGAATGGATCGCCCATCATTCCCCCGAGCTTATCTCAGGCATAGAGTTCTCCATCGCGTTCGATCGCCGTGGTTACAAGAGCATTATCACGCATCAGTGCATGCAACGCACTGCCAGTGAACTGTTCGCCGCTCAGATGAGCTCACTCCTGGGTATGGACCATGAGGCTGACGACGGAGGACTGTACACCGACACTTACAGCTACGCCGACTTAATTCCCGAATGCACCAACATCTCAGCGGGCTTCTCCAGTGAGCACACCTCGAATGAGTACGTCCATCTACCCTACGTCGCTCTCCTTCTCGAAAAGTTACTGACAACGGACTTCTCGGTTCTTGTCTCGCACCGGGATCCATCCCCAACCTATTACATGACGGACTACGA
>Ga0208916_10000010_pt1 | contig 90212 bp, 59 predicted proteins | sample DEB19_08_DNA_5_FD_184523 | JGI IMG/M metagenome (GOLD analysis project Ga0208916, IMG submission 184523) | Aqueous microbial communities from the Delaware River and Bay under freshwater to marine salinity gradient to study organic matter... | ecosystem: Environmental > Aquatic > Marine >... | reverse complement strand
AACCGGGTCAACCACTCTTGGAAGTACATTAGTTGTTACAGGTACAACCACATTAAATGACAATGTGTCAGTCACAGGCAACAAGACATTGACTGTTGGAACCGGTGCAACCACACTCGGTGGTGCACTTACGGTAACAGGTGCAACCACTATCAACAATACGCTTGATATATTAAATAACGTCAATGTGAATGGTAATAAATTTATGATTAATGCTGCATCTGGTAATGCACATACCAAGGGAACATTGGATATTAGTGGCGCGACAGTACTTGGCAGTACATTAGCTGTAACAGGGTCAACCACACTTGCAAGCACATTAGTTGTTAGTGGCACAACCACATTGAATGATAATGTTACTGTTACCGGTAGCAAGACATTGACTGTTGGAACCGGCGCAACAACACTCGGGGGTGCATTGGCGGTAACCGGCACAACCACATTGAATGATAATGTTACTGTTACCGGTAGCAAGACATTGACTGTTGGAACCGGCGCAACAACACTCGGCGGTACACTTGCTGTAACAGGTGCAACAACAATTAAGAATACTCTTGATGTGTTAAATAACGTCAATGTGAATGGTAATAAATTTATGATTACTGCGGCATCTGGTAATGCACACACCAAGGGAACATTAGACATTAGTGGCGCGACAGTACTTGGAAGTACATTAGCTGTAACAGGGTCAACAACACTTGGAAGCACATTAGATGTTACAGGCACGACCACATTGAATGATAATGTTACTGTCACCGGCAGCAAGACGTTGACGGTGGGAACTGGCGCAACAACACTCGGTGGCATATTAGCAGTAACCGGTGCAACCACTATCACCAATACATTGGATGTGTTAAATAACGTCAACGTGAATGGCAACAAATTCATGATCACGGCTGCATCTGGAAATGCTCATACAAAGGGCACATTAGATATTAGTGGTGCGACAGTACTTGGAAGTACATTAGCAGTAACCGGGTCAACCACTCTTGGTAGTACATTAGTGGTTACAGGAACAACCACAATGAACGACAATGTTTCGGTCACCGGTAACAAGACGTTGACAGTTGGAACCGGCGCAACAACACTCGGTGGCACATTGGCAGTAACTGGCGCAACAACATTGAATGATAATGTTACTGTTACTGGCAGCAAGACATTGACTGTTGGAACCGGCTCAACCACATTGGGTGGTATATTATCAGTAACCGGCGCAACAACTATCAACAACACATTGGATGTATTAAATAACGTCAATGTGAATGGTAATAAATTCATGATAACGGCTGCGTCTGGTAATGCACATACCAAGGGAACATTCGACGTTAGCGGTGCGACTGTACTTGGAAGCACATTAGTGGTTACAGGTACAACCACATTGAATGACAATGTTTCAGTTACAGGTAGCAAGACGTTGACGGTTGGTACTGGTGCAACCACACTCGGCGGTACATTAGCAGTAACCGGCACTACCACATTGAATGATAATGTTACGGTCACAGGCAGCAAGACATTGACCGTTGGAACAGGTGCAACAACATTGGGCGGTGCGCTTGCGGTAACTGGTGCAACCACTATCAACAACACATTGGATGTATTAAATAATGTCAATGTGAATGGCAACAAATTTATGATTACTGCTGCATCCGGAAATGCACATACCAAGGGAACATTAGACGTTAGTGGTGCGACTGTGCTTGGAACTACATTGGTTGTTACCGGCACAACCACCATGAACGACAATGTGTCAGTAACCGGCAGCAAGACGTTGACTGTGGGAACAGGTGCAACCATGTTGGGTGGTACATTAGCAGTAACCGGCACTACCACATTGAATGATAATGTTACGGTTACAGGCAGCAAGACATTGACCGTTGGAACAGGTGCAACAACATTGGGCGGTGCGCTTGCGGTAACTGGTGCAACCACTATCAACAACACATTGGACGTATTAAATAATGTCAATGTGAATGGCAACAAATTTATGATTACTGCTGCATCGGGTAATGCACACACCAAGGGAACATTAGATGTTAGCGGAGCGACTATACTTGGCAATACATTGGGGGTTACTGGACAAGTATCTATTGCATCCGCAACGGTATCCACATCTGCGGTTACAGGTGCATTAACAGTTACCGGAGGAGTAGGCATTGCAAAGTCATTGTATGTTGGAAACGACTTAACTGTTAGCGGAAATCTGGTTATTTCTGGCACAACTACCACAATTAATACAACAAATATGTCTGTATCTGATAGTATTATTGGGCTATCAACTGGTGCATCAGGCGTTCCAACAAACGATAGCGGATTCATAATCAACCGCGGATCATCATCGAATGTATTCATGGGATGGGACGAAGCAAATGACAAGTTTGTACTGGGAACTACAAGTGCAACGGATTTAAGTTCCGGCGCAATCGTAATAACTGGCGCAAGTAAATTATCCGCAAACATTGAAGTGCCAAACGGAGGAACAATCGGTTCATTGGGTAAGAATGATGCAATATCAATTGCATCAACCGGTGTTGTGGCTATATCAACCGCTACTGAATCAACAACATCAATCAATGGTGCATTAACTGTTGCAGGTGGCGTAGGCATCAGTAAAAATGCAAACGTTGGAGGAAACGTGACAGTTAGTGGTGCATCAATATTGGTGGGAGATGTATCTATGAATAATAAGCTACTTGTTGCAAATGATGTGTCGTTCAATAGTAAATTATATGTGAAAGGCAGTTCTACGCTCGACAATACGTTAGTTGTAACTGGAGCAACCACATTGAATGACAATGTTTCAGTCACAGGCAGTAAGACGTTGACTGTTGGAACCGGTGCAACAACACTCGGTGGTATATTGGCGGTAACAGGTGCAACCACTATCAACAACACACTTGATGTATTAAATAATGTCAATGTGAATGGCAACAAATTCATGATTGCGGCTGCGTCTGGTAATGCACATACCAAGGGAACATTCGATGTTAGCGGTGCAACTGTGCTTGGAAGTACATTGGCAGTAACGGGATCAACCACACTTGGAAACACATTAGTGGTTACAGGTACAACAACAATGAATGACAATGTGTCAGTGACAGGCAGTAAGACATTGACAGTTGGAACGGGTGCAACCACACTCGGTGGTACATTGGCGGTAACAGGTGCAACGACACTCGGCAATACGTTAGTTGTAACTGGAGCAACAACATTGAACGACAATGTTTCGATCACTGGTAGTAAAACGCTAACGGTTGGAACAGGTGCAACAACATTGGGCGGAACACTTGCGGTAACCGGTGCAACCACAATCAACAATACTCTTGATGTATTAAATAACTTCAATGTGAATGGCAACAAATTTATGATTAGTGCTGCATCTGGTAATGCACATACCAAGGGAACGTTGGACGTTAGTGGTTCGACTGTACTTGGAAGCACATTAGCTGTAACAGGTTCGACTACTCTCGGCAATACATTAGTTGTTACTGGAACGACCACCATGAACGACAATGTTTCAGTCACTGGCAGCAAGACGTTCACTGTTGGTACAGGTACAACCACTCTCGGTGGCGCATTAGCAGTAACCGGTACAACCACATTGAATGATAATGTTACTGTCACTGGCACCAAGACGTTGACAGTTGGAACCGGCGCGACAACATTGGGTGGAACACTTGCAGTAACTGGTGCAACCACTATCAATAACACATTAGATGTGTTAAATAATGTCAATGTGAATGGCAATAAATTCATGATCACGGCTGCATCTGGTAATGCTCATACAAAGGGTACATTAGATGTTAGTGGCGCAACTGTGCTTGGAACTACATTAGCAGTAACCGGGTCAACCACACTTGGAAACACATTAGTGGTTACAGGAACAACCACACTGAACGACAATGTTTCGGTCACCGGCAGTAAGACATTGACAGTTGGAACGGGTGCAACCACACTCGGTGGTACATTGGCGGTAACCGGTGCAACCACATTGAATGATAATGTTACTGTTACCGGCAACAAGACATTCACGGTTGGAACCGGCGCAACCACACTCGGTGGTACATTGGCGGTGACAGGTGCAACCACTATCAACAACACATTGGATGTATTAAATAACGTCAGTGTGAATGGTGACAAATTCATGATTATGGCTTCATCTGGTAATGCACATACAAAGGGAAAATTAGACGTTAGCGGTGCGAGTGTACTTGGAAGCACATTAGTGGTTACAGGAACAACCACTATGAACGACAATGTTTCGGTCACCGGTAGCAAGACGTTGACAGTTGGAACCGGCGCAACCACACTCGGTGGCACATTGGCGGTAACCGGCACTACCACATTGAATGACAATGTTACTATCACAGGCAGCAAGACATTCACTGTTGGAACTGGTGCAACCACATTGGGCGGTATATTAGCCGTAACCGGTGCAACTACTATCAACAACACATTGGACGTTTTAAATAACGTCAGTGTGAATGGTAACAAATTCATTATTACGGCTGCATCTGGTAATGCACATACCAAGGGAACATTCGACGTTAGCGGTGCGACTGTACTTGGAAGTACATTGGTTGTTACTGGAACGACCACCATGAATGACAATGTGTCAGTCACCGGCAGCAAGACATTGACTGTGGGAACCGGTGCAACCACACTGGGTGGTACATTAGCAGTAACTGGCACTACCACATTGAACGACAATGTTACTGTCACCGGCAGCAAGACATTGACTGTGGGAACAGGCGCAACCACATTGGGTGGTGCACTTGCAGTAACCGGCGCAACTACTATCAATAACACACTGGATGTATTAAATAATGTCAATGTGAATGGCAACAAATTCATGATTGCGGCTGCATCTGGTAATGCACATACCAAGGGAACATTAGATGTTAGCGGTGCGACTATACTTGGCAATACATTAGGAGTTACTGGACAAGTATCTATTGCATCCACAGCGGTATCCACATCTGCGGTTACAGGTGCATTAACAGTTATAGGAGGAGTAGGAATTTCACAGTCATTGTATGTTGGAAACGATTTAAATGTTAGCGGAAATCTGGTTATTTCTGGAACAACTACCGCAATTAATACAACAAATATGACTGTAACTGATAGTATTATTGGGTTATCAAGTGGTGCATCAGGAGTTCCAACAAACGATAGCGGATTTATAATCAACCGCGGATCATCATCGAATGTATTCATGGGATGGGACGAAGCCAATGACAAGTTTGTACTAGGAACTACAAGTGCAACGGGTTTAAGTTCAGGCGCCATCGCAATAACTGGCTCAAGTAAATTATCCGCAAACATTGAAGTGCCAAACGGAGGAACAATCGGTTCGTTAGGTAAGAATGACGCAATATCAATTGCATCAACCGGCGTTGTGGCTATATCAACCGCTACTGAATCAACATCAACGAGCACAGGTGCGTTAACCGTTGCAGGTGGTGTCGGTATCAGTAAAGATCTATATGTTGGAGATGATTTATTTTTGAGAAGTGCTGGCGCAGTCTTCTCGATGGGTGCAGCGAATGAATTTAACATAACACATAATGGTTCAAATGGTGCAAATATTTCATCGAATGCCGACTCCACATATTCTACAGTTACTGGAGCATTAACATTGAACGGAGGTAATGGTGTAAATATTGTAGGCAACGCTAGTGAGATTGATATTACAACAAGCGGTCCAGTTGATATTAATTCCGGAGGTGCATTTACACTAGATAGTAGTACGGTTGATATCAACGGAACTGCGGCAATTTCGATCAATTCAAGTGGCGGCGGAATAAATATCGGTAATAATGCGGTTGCACAAAATATCAATATTGGTTCAGGAGCATCTGCCAGAACTATCCAGATCGGCAACTCTGCATCTTCTGCTGTCAACATTAACGCAACTGCTGTTTCTTTAACATCAGTTAACGCATTAACTCTTACTGACGGAACTGCAAGTATTGCGATGAATGGTATTGGTGCAACTAGTTTATACGGAGCAACTACGATGGATTTAGATTCGACAAGCACGTTGTCAATTAATTCATCTGGCGGGGAAATCAACGTTGGTGATGATGCAGTAGCTCAAAATATTAATATTGGTTCAGGAGCATCTGCTAGACGAATTAAACTTGGTAATTCACCAACTACTACTACTGCAGTTGGGTTACATGCAATATCTATTGATTTAAGTGCAGGAGTGAACGGCATAAATTTGTCAAGTGCGAGTAGTGTGAATATTGTAGGAGATATTAGCGCGGCAAATACATTAACCCTTAATAAATCCACCGGAAATGGTCTCGTTGTGGTTGCGGACGCGTCAATCGGTGGTAATCTTCAGGTTGCCAATACTATATTAGTGAATGGCATGACACTCGGTCGGGGTAAGAATAATATTGCAACTAACAGTGCATTTGGGTATAATGCATTATTTACGAACACAGTGAATGGTAATTTTAATACGGCAATCGGTTATGAGGCGTTAGTACTCAATACGACAGGAGATAACAATACTGCTATTGGACATCGATCCGGCTCCAATTTGAGCGCATCGCAAAATAATAACACATTCATTGGGTCTGGCACAAATCCGGACGAGAGTGTAGAAACGTTGATTAATAATTCTACAGCACTTGGATACCTAGCAACTGTCACGGCCAGTAACCAAGTCACATTGGGTACTGCAACCGAAACGGTATGGATTCCTGGAGATTTATCATTAAATAAATCAGCTACCATAAACGGAGATGTTACCGTAAACTCAAGATTATTTGTACCTGGAACAATTACGACTTCTAATAATGCAAATATTACGATTTCGCCAAATGGTACCGGATCGTTATTATTACCAAGTAAAATCGCAACTAATCAAATTACAACACATACATTACTTGACAATACCGGTTCTGCTTATTCGTATAATTCTGTTGGAAAAACGGGCATTTTGGCAATTGATACAACAGATTCGGCTGAACGAGTTACAATGAGTGGTAGCTTGGCAGTTGGCGGAAACCTTGCGGTAACCGGTACGACATTACTTGGAAATACATTAGTGGTTACAGGTACAACCACAATGAATGACAATGTTTCGGTCACGGGTAGCAAGACGTTGACGGTTGGAACCGGTGCAACAACACTCGGCGGCACATTAGCAGTAACCGGCGCAACCACATTGAATGATAATGTTACTGTTACTGGCAGCAAGACATTCACTGTTGGAACTGGCGCAACCACATTGGGCGGTGCACTTTCTGTAACTGGTGCAACCACTATCAATAACACATTGGATGTATTAAATAATGTCAATGTGAATGGCAACAAATTTATGATTACAGCTGCATCCGGAAATGCACATACCAAGGGAACATTCGACGTTAGCGGCGCAACTGTCCTAGGAAGTACATTGGTTGTTACCGGTACAACTACATTGAATGACAACGTGTCAGTCACGGGCAGCAAAACGTTAACTGTTGGAACAGGCGCAACCACACTCGGTGGTACATTAGCAGTAACCGGTGCAACCATATTGAATGATAATGTTACTGTCACCGGCAGCAAGACGTTGACTGTGGGTACCGGGGCAACCACACTCGGTGGTACACTTGCGGTAACCGGTGCAACAACAATAAATAACACATTGGATGTATTAAATAATGTCAATGTGAATGGCAATAAATTTATGATTACTGCTGCATCTGGTAATGCACACACCAAGGGAACATTAGATGTTAGTGGCGCAACTGTGCTTGGAAATACATTGGGGGTTACTGGACAAGTATCTATTGCATCAGCAACTGTATCCACATCTGCTTCTACGGGTGCATTAACCGTTACAGGAGGAGTCGGTATTGCACAGTCATTGTATGTTGGAAATGATTTAACTGTTAGCGGAAATCTGGTTATTTCTGGCACAACTACCACAATTAATACAACAAACATGTCTGTATCTGATAGCATTATTGGGTTATCAACTGGTGCATCAGGAGTTCCAACAAACGATAGTGGATTTATAATAAAACGCGGAACATCATCGAATGTATTCATGGGATGGGACGAAGCCAATGACAAGTTTGTACTAGGAACTACGAGTGCAACTGATTTAAGTTCCGGCGTAATCGCAATAACTGGCCCAAGTAAATTATCCGCAAACCTTGAAGTGCCAAACGGAGGAACAATCGGTTCGTTGGGTAAGAATGACGCAATATCAATTGCATCAACCGGCGTTGTGGCTATATCAACCGCTACTGAATCAACATCAACAATCAACGGTGCGTTAACCATTGCAGGTGGTGTCGGTATAAGTAAAAATGCAAACATTGGAGGAAACGCGACAGTTACTGGTGCATCAGTATTGGCGGGAGATGTATCTATGAATAATAAGCTGCTTGTTGCCAATGACGTGTCGTTCAATAGTAAATTATATGTGAAAGGCACTGCTACACTCGACAATACGTTAGTTGTAACTGGATCAACAACATTGAATGACAATGTTTCGATAACCGGCAGCAAGACATTCACTGTTGGAACCGGCGCAACTACATTGGGTGGAACACTTGCGGTAGCAGGTGCAACCACAATTAGCAACACATTGGATGTATTAAATAACGTCAACGTGAATGGCAATAAATTCATGATTGCAGCTGCATCCGGTAATGCACATACCAAGGGAACAATGGACGTTAGTGGCGCGACAGTGTTCGGTAGTACATTAGTTGTTAGTGGCACAACCACAATGAATGACAATGTTTCGGTCACCGGCAGCAAGACATTCACAGTTGGAACCGGTGCAACCACGCTTGGTGGTACATTGGCAGTAACCGGCGCAACCACATTGAATGACAATGTTACTGTCACCGGTAGCAAGACATTCACAGTTGGAACCGGTGCAACCACGCTTGGTGGTACATTAGCAGTAACTGGCGCAACAACAATTAGCAATACATTGGATGTGTTAAATAACGTCAACGTGAATGGCAACAAATTTATGATTAATGCTGCATCTGGAAATGCACATACCAAAGGAACAATGGACATTAGTGGCGCGACTGTACTTGGAAGTACATTAGCAGTAACCGGATCCACCACACTTGGAAGCACATTAGTTGTTACCGGCACGACCACATTGAACGATAATGTTTCAGTCACCGGCAGCAAGACGTTGACAGTGGGAACAGGTGCAACAACACTAGGTGGCACATTAGCAGTAACTGGCGCAACAACGTTCAACGGAATAGTAAATGTTGTAAGTGATATTATTCCAACTACTGCGAGTGCAGTAAGTTTAGGTTCAATTGATTATCCATTCAAGGAATTACATTTAAGCAACAGTACCATATACTTTTATGATGATGCTCAACCGGGTGAAAGTACATCATTGTCCATTGCCGCCGGTTCTACCAGTATTACACTTGCAGATAATACAGTGCAAACAATGATAGTTAGCGTAGGTGACAAAACTGGATTTGGTAAAAATAGCAGTAATGCAGTAACCACTGTTGATATTTCTGGCACATTGGCAGTGAGCAGCGCAACGACTCTCGGTGATACATTGGTTGTTGCCGGCACAACCACATTGAATGACAATGTGTCAGTCACAGGCAGCAAGACGTTGACTGTTGGTACTGGTGCAACCACACTCGGCGGCACATTGGCAGTAACCGGCGCAACAACATTGAATGATAATGTTACGGTCACGGGCAGCAAGACATTGACTGTTGGAACCGGTGCAACAACATTGGGCGGTACACTTGCGGTAACCGGTGCAACAACAATCAATAACACATTGGATGTATTAAATAACGTCAATGTGAATGGCAACAAATTCATGATCACGGCCGCATCTGGTAATGCACATACCAAGGGTACATTAGATGTTAGTGGTGCGACAGTACTTGGAAGTACATTAGCAGTAACCGGATCCACCACACTTGGAAGCACATTAGTTGTTACTGGAACGACAACCATGAACGACAATGTGTCAGTCACCGGCAACAAGACGTTGACGGTTGGTACAGGCGCAACCACACTCGGTGGTACACTTTCGGTAACTGGTGCAACAACAATTAACAACACATTGGATGTATTAAATAACGTCAATGTGAATGGTGACAAATTCATGATCACGGCTGCATCTGGAAATGCTCATACAAAAGGAACATTGGATGTTAGCGGCGCGACAGTACTTGGAAGCACATTGGCAGTAACCGGGTCAACCGCTCTTGGAAGCACATTAGTTGTTAGTGGCACAACGACGTTGAACAACAATGTGTCAGTCACCGGCAACAAGACGTTGACGGTTGGTACAGGCGCAACCACACTCGGTGGTACATTAGTTGTTACTGGAACGACCACCATGAATGACAATGTTTCAGTGACCGGTAGCAAGACATTGACGGTTGGAACCGGTGCAACCACATTGGGTGGTGCACTTGCGGTAACGGGTGCAACAACCATCAATAACACACTTGATGTAGTAAATAACGTCAATGTGAATGGCAACAAGTTCATGATTGCGGCTGCATCCGGTAATGCACATACCAAGGGAACATTAGATGTTAGCGGTGCGACAGTACTTGGAAGTACATTGGGGGTTACTGGACAAGTGTCGATTGCATCCACAACTGTATCCACATCTGCGGTTACGGGTGCATTAACAGTTGCAGGAGGAGTCGGCATTGCACAGTCATTATACGTTGGAAACGATTTAAATGTTAGCGGAAATCTCGTTATTTCCGGCACAACTACCACAATTAATACAACAAATATGTCTGTATCTGATAGTATTATTGGGCTATCAGCTGGTGCATCAGGCGTTCCAACAAATGATAGTGGATTTATAATAAACCGCGGAACATCATCGAATGTATTCATGGGATGGGACGAAGCCAATGACAAGTTTGTACTGGGAACTACAAGTGCAACGGATTTAAGTTCGGGCACGATCGTAATAACTGGCCCAAGTAAATTATCCGCAAACCTTGAAGTGCCAAACGGAGGAACAATCGGTTCGTTAGGTAAGAATGATGCAATATCAATCGCATCAACTGGTGTTGTGGCTATTTCAACCGCTACTGAATCAACATCAACAATCGCCGGTGCATTAACCATTGCAGGTGGCGTCGGTATCAGTAAAAATGCAAACATTGGAGGTAACGCGATAGTTAGTGGCGCATCCATATTGGTAGGAGATGTATCAATGAATAATAAGCTATTTGTTGCGAATGACGTCTCATTCAATAGTAAATTATATGTGAATGGCACTGCTACACTTGGCAATACGTTAGTTGTTACTGGTGCAACCACATTGAACGACAATGTTTCGGTCACTGGCAGTAAAACATTGACTGTTGGAACCGGCGCAACCACATTGGGCGGTACACTTGCGGTAACCGGTGCAACTACAATCAATAACACACTTGATGTATTAAATAATGTCAGTGTGAATGGTAACAAATTTATGATTACTGCTGCATCTGGTAATGCACATACCAAGGGAACATTGGACGTTAGTGGCGCGACAGTGCTTGGAAGCACATTAGCGGTAACAGGGTCAACCACACTTGGAAACACATTAGTTGTTACTGGAGCAACCACATTGAACGACAATGTTTCGATAACCGGAAGCAAGACATTTACTGTTGGAACCGGTTCAACCACACTCGGTGGTACATTGGCAGTAACAGGTGCAACCACAATTAACAATACTCTTGATGTGTTAAATAACGTCAATGTGAATGGCAACAAATTCATGATTACGGCCGCATCCGGAAATGCTCATACCAAGGGAACATTTGATGTTAGTGGCGCGACTGTACTTGGAAGCACACTAGTGGTTAGTGGCACAACTAGTCTTGGAAGCACACTAGTTGTTAGTGGCACAACTACATTGAATGATAATGTGTCAGTCACCGGCAGTAAGACATTGACAGTTGGAACTGGTGCAACCACACTCGGTGGTACATTAGTTGTTGCCGGCACGACCACATTGAACGATAATGTTTCGGTGACAGGTAGCAAGACATTGACTGTTGGAACGGGTGCAACCACACTCGGTGGTACACTTGCGGTGACAGGCGCAACCACTATCAACAACACATTGGATGTATTAAATAACGTCAATGTGAATGGTAATAAATTCATGATAACGGCTGCATCTGGAAATGCTCATACAAAGGGTACATTGGATGTTAGTGGCGCGACAGTACTTGGTAGTACATTAGTTGTTACAGGCACAACCACATTAAACGACAATGTTTCAGTAACAGGCAGCAAGACATTGACGGTTGGAACCGGTGCAACTACACTCGGCGGTGCACTCGCAGTAACCGGCACAACCACATTAAACGACAATGTTTCAGTAACCGGCAGCAAGACATTGACGGTTGGAACCGGTGCAACTACACTCGGCGGTGCACTCGCAGTAACCGGTACAACCACATTAAACGACAATGTTTCAGTAACCGGCAGCAAGACATTGACGGTTGGAACTGGTGCAACAACATTGGGCGGTACATTGGCGGTAACAGGTGCAACCACAATCAATAACACACTTGATGTATTAAATAACGTCAATGTGAATGGCAACAAATTTATGATTGCGGCGGCATCTGGTAATGCACATACCAAGGGAACATTCGACGTTAGCGGTGCGACTGTGCTTGGAAGCACATTAGTTGTTAGTGGAACGACCACGATGAACGACAATGTTAGTGTCACCGGCAGCAAGACATTGACCGTGGGAACCGGTGCAACCACATTGGGTGGTACATTGGCGGTAACAGGTGCAACCACAATCAATAACACACTTGATGTATTAAATAACGTCAATGTGAATGGCAACAAATTTATGATTGCGGCGGCATCTGGTAATGCACATACCAAGGGAACATTCGACGTTAGCGGTGCGACTGTACTTGGAAGCACATTAGTTGTTAGTGGAATGACCACGATGAACGACAATGTTTCAGTCACCGGCAGCAAGACATTGACCGTGGGAACCGGTGCAACCACATTGGGTGGTACATTGGCGGTAACAGGCGCAACCACTATCAATAACACATTAGATGTGTTAAATAACGTCAATGTGAATGGCAACAAATTCATGATTGCGGCGGCATCTGGTAATGCACATACCAAGGGAACATTAGACGTTAGTGGTGCGACTGTACTTGGCAATACATTGGGGGTTACTGGACAAGTATCTATTGCATCCGCAACGGTATCCACATCCGCTGTTACTGGGGCATTAACAGTTACAGGAGGAGTCGGTATTGCACAGTCATTGTATGTTGGAAATGATTTAACTGTTAGCGGAAATCTTGTTATTTCTGGAACAACTACCACGATTAATACAACAAATATGTCTGTATCTGATAGCATTATTGGGTTATCAAATGGTGCATCAGGCGTTCCAACAAACGATAGCGGATTTATAATAAAACGCGGAACATCATCGAATGTATTCATGGGATGGGACGAAGCCAATGACAAGTTTGTACTAGGAACTACAAGTGCAACCGATTTAAGTTCCGGCGCAATCGTAATAACTGGCGCAAGTAAATTATCCGCAAACATTGAGGTGCCAAACGGAGGAACAATCGGTTCATTGGGTAAGAATGACGCAATATCAATTGCATCAACCGGTGTTGTGGCTATATCAACCGCTACCGAATCAACCTCAACAATCACAGGTGCATTAACAATTGCAGGTGGCGTCGGTATCAGTAAAAATGCAAACATTGGAGGAAACGCGACAGTTACTGGTGCATCGATATTGGTTGGAGATGTATCTATGAATAATAAATTAGTTGTTGCAAATGACGTGTCGTTCAATAGTAAATTATATGTGAATGGCACTGCTACACTCGGCAATACATTAGTGGTTACAGGTACAACCACAATGAATGACAATGTTTCCGTAACCGGAAGTAAGACGTTAACTGTGGGAACCGGTGCAACCACACTCGGTGGTACATTGGCGGTAACAGGTGCAACCACAATCAATAACACACTTGATGTATTAAATAACGTCAATGTGAATGGTAATAAATTCATGATTACGGCGGCATCTGGTAATGCACATACCAAGGGAACATTGGACGTTAGTGGTGCGACTGTACTTGGAAGCACACTAGTGGTTAGTGGCACAACAACATTGAATGACAATGTTTCCGTAACAGGCAGTAAGACGTTGACTGTTGGAACCGGTGCAACAACACTCGGTGGTACATTAGCAGTAACCGGCGCAACAACAATTAGCAATACGTTGGATGTGTTAAATAACGTGAATGTGAATGGTAATAAATTCATGATTACGGCCGCATCTGGTAATGCTCATACAAAGGGTACATTAGATGTTAGCGGTGCGACTGTACTTGGAACTACATTAGTGGTTACAGGCACAACCACATTGAACGACAATGTTTCGATCACGGGCAGCAAGACATTGACTGTTGGAACCGGTGCAACCACACTCGGCGGCACATTAGCCGTAACAGGCGCAACCACATTTAATGGTCGCGTAGATATCTGCGGCAACTTCTATGCACAGTATCCCGCGGCGTCTATCCCATCGAGTGCAATCATCGGGGGTGTAGGAAGCAGTAGCTTCGCTGCGGATATTAGCGTTAACTCTCTTACGGTAGGACGCGGTAGTGGCAATGTAAGCAGTAACACTGCATTTGGATTTGCAGCATTAGCCGCAAACACTACCTCAAACTCGAACACTGCAATTGGTTACCAGACGCTAAAAAGTAATACAGGTGCACAAAATACGGCAACTGGTACCCAATCATTAGACGCAAATACTACTGGTAACAATAACACTGCAAATGGCTATGTTGCATTATTCAAAAATACTACTGGCGGCGACAACGTAGCAATGGGTAGCTTTTCGTTATTTAACAATCTCACTGGTAGCAATAACAATGCACATGGTTCCCTTTCATTATATGCTACTACTGGATCAAATAACACTGCAATTGGTTATTTATCTGGAAGATATAACACAACTGGTTCATTTAATACATTCTTGGGCGAAAATACAGATGTTTCTGGTACAACCGCAACGTGGTCTAATTCTACCGCTATCGGCGCCAATGCCAAGATCACTGCATCCAATCAAATAGTACTAGGAACATCGACGGAAACCATTAATGTACCAGGAACACTGAATGTGTTGGGAACAATTAATACGCTTACGATTGGACGTGGCGGCGGCAGTGTGAGTACTAACACTGCAGTTGGTACATTGGCGTTAACATCTAACACTACCGGCAACTACAACAGTGCATTTGGCGTTGAAGCGCTAAGAGCTAACACTGACACAACTGCAAACAGTGCGTTTGGCTATCAGGCGCTATATTCTAACCGAGGAGGTGTCAATAACGCATTTGGTCACGAGGCGCTAAGAAATAACACATACGGCAACTACAACAGTGCATTTGGTACATATGCGCTAACAGCTCAAACTACTGGCAGTCAGAACAATGCATTTGGTTACAATGCGCTATATTCTATAACTACCGGAAACTACGGCAGTGCGTTTGGCCATCAGTCGCTAAATAATAACACCGCCGATGGCAGCACTGCTTTTGGCCACAAAGCAGGATACAATAACACAACTGGACAAAATAATACATTTTTGGGTATTAACACAGATGTTTCTGGTACCACAGCAACTTGGTCAAATTCGACCGCTATCGGCGCAAACGCCAAGATCACTGCATCCAATCAAATCACACTGGGAGTTGCGGCGACAAATGTGAATATATTGGGAACGATTAACACACTTAGTGTTGGACTTGGCGGCGGCAGTCAGAGTACTAACAGTGTAGTTGGTAAAAATGCGCTAGCCAGTAACACTACTGGCAACAACAACATTGGAATTGGTGACAGTGCGCTATTCAGTAACACTACTGGAATCAACAACCTTGGAATTGGTAACAGTGCGCTATATACTAACAGCACTAGCAACTACAACATTGCAATTGGTAACGATGCTCTAAAAATGAACACGGGAGGCTTTAACCTAGCATTTGGTCGTCTCACTCTAGGCGTTAACACTACTGGCAGCCAGAACAGTGCATTTGGTTACAGATCGTTAGACCAAAACACTACTGGTACCAATAATAGTGCGCTTGGCATGTCAGCAGGAGCATCAAATACAACTGGTTCATATAACACGTTTATCGGTGATTCGACCAATATTTTTCCTACCACAGCAACATGGTCTAATTCTACTGCTATCGGTTATAATGCTAAGATCACTGCATCTAATCAAATCACACTGGGAGTTGCGGGGACAAATGTGAATGTATTGGGAACAATTAATACGCTTAATATTGGTCTTGGTGGTGGCAGCATAAGCACTAACACCGCAGTTGGTTCCAGTGCGCTAAACGCTAACAGCACAGGCTACCAGAACAATGCAATTGGTGGTGGTGCGCTAACTTCTAACACTACCGGCTCCAGTAACAATGCATTTGGTTACCAGGCGCTATGGGTGAATACCACTGGCATAAATAATAGTGCATTTGGGGACCGGGCGCTATATTTAAGCACTGGCGGAAGCAACAGTGCATTTGGTATGGAAGCGATAAGGGCTAACACTACAGGCACCAACAACACTGGAATTGGTTCAACTGTGCTATATAATAACACTACCGGCAGCTCAAACGTTGCAGTTGGATCGGGTGCTGGATATAATAACACTACAGGGGGCAACAATACATTCTTGGGCGCCAGCACTAATATTTCTCCTACCAACGCAACGTGGGCCTATTCTACCGCAATCGGGTTTAATGCCCAAATAACCGCTTCTAATCAAATCAAATTGGGAACTGCTGCTGAAACTGTGAATATTCCTGGTACATTAGCCGTAACTACTTCAATATCACTTGGCGGAACCACTATAACCGCAACCGCGGCAGAGTTGAACACGTACTGCCTGAATGTTGCGCTTGATAATATATCCGGTGCAAGCGGATCATGCTTTGTTGTAGCACCCAAGGCGGGTACGATTACGAAGATTACATCTATAATTGATGGCGCAATTACCGGAGCAGACGCAATCATTACAGCAAATGTAAACGGAGGAACTAATATAGGAGAAACGATAACAATCGCAAATGTTGGATCTGGAGCTGCAACTATCGATAGTTGCGTGCCAACCACCAATAATTTAGTAACTTCTGGACAATATATTAAGCTAACCACAAATGGAGCATCTACAAATACTGTAAAGGCTGTCTTCACTATCGAAATAACATATTAGTTGTGATACTAACCCAGACTCATTAATTCACAATTACATAGGGCGTCATTAATACCATAACACATGAAATCGTTTAAATAATCTAAAAATATCATTATGTTTCATAAATAAAAATTTATGAAATATAAACATATGCAATGAAATTTACCAGATATAGCGATCAATACTATTTGGTATAGTAATTGCATATGAAAATATATAGACCTACTTTATATCAGTAAAATCATGTCTAACAACCAGACTATATCGGGTACGTTAGATGTAACTGGCGCAACAACACTCAGTAATACATTGGTAGTTACCAGCGCAACAACGTTAAATGGAAGCGTTTATATCTTAGGCAGCATTACGAATGGTACAAATACCTCGACCGGCTTTAACACCATTAACAGAGCCACTTATATTAATAAATTGTTTAAAGCAAGCGGCCCTTCGTTTACAGTAGACTCAGCGTCTACATTTTCTAAACCTGCACAATTCACTTCGGATGTATCATTTGGTAAACTTGTAAAATTCAATGCTGCAGTAACATTTGCTAATTTTCCTACAGTTCCCGTTGCTAAAATATCAGGATTGAACATGATACCCGGCAATCTTGGTACAGCTCAAAACCTAGATGTGAGTACTAATGCTGTGATAGGTGGTAAGTTAGATGTTAGTGGCAATACTCTCATACGTGGTCTGTTAGATGTTAGTGGCGGGTTAGACGTTAGCGGAGCGTCGAGGTTTGCAAACGATGTTTCATTTATTGGCCAACGTGTTGATATTTGCGGTAATTTCTATGCACAATACCCTGAAAATAGTATTCCCCAAACTGCCATTATTGGGGGGGTAGGTAGCGATCAATTTACAACAGATGTTTCTATGAGTAAAACATTGAATGTCGATCAAGCTGTTACTTTTGGCGATAAGTTAACCGTTAAAGGAGATGTTTCATTTAATGGACAACGAATTGATGTATGCGGTAATTTTTATGCACAATACCCTCCCGATAGTATTCCCCAATCTGCGATTATTGGTGGTGTCGGTAGTAATGTATTTACATCAGATGTTATAATGAATCAATCCGCTAGAGTTAAAGATATGTTAATTGTTGAGGGAGATGCGTCATTTAATAACGCGATGAAGGTTAATGGACCAGTCAACCTACAAGCATTGTCAGTCGCTACTAAGGCAACATTTAATGCAGACGTAGATATATGTGGTAATTTAGCTGCGCAATTTGTACCGGGAAGTATTCCCTCATCTGCAATTAATGGTGGCGTATTACCAGCAAACACATTTACCAATGACGTTACCATGAATAGATCATTGATTATTGGCGATATGTTAACCGTTTTGGGAGATGTATCATTTAATAACGGGATGAAGGTTAATGGACCAGTCAACCTACAAGCATTGGCAGTCACTAATAAGGCAACATTTAAAGACGTAGATATATGTGGTAATTTTTTTGCACAATACCCTCCCGCTAGTATTCCCCCGTCTGCAATTGATGGTGGCGTATTACCAGCAAACACATTTACAAATAACGTTACCATGAAATTATTGGTTCTCAATGAATCCGCTATAGTTAACGATATGTTAATCGTTTTTGGAGATGCGTCATTTAATAGCAGTATGAAGGTTAATGGACCAGTTAAACTAACACAGGGTATGTCAGTCACTAATAAGGCAACATTTGGTGACGTAGATATATGTGGTAATTTAGCTGCGATATTTGCACAGGGAAGTATTTCCCCATCTGCAATTAATGGTGGCGTATTACCAGCAAACACATTAACGAATGACGTTACCATGAAATCATTGACTGTGCAGGATGGGTTAACCTCATCAGGAGACATATTGTTGCGCGGACCAGTTACACTTCAACAGGGTATATCAGTCGCTAATAAGGCAACATTTAATTCGGATGTAGATATATGTGGAAATTTAGCAGCGAGATTTGCAGACGGAAGCATTTCATCTACCGTAATTAGCGATGGGGCGTTATCAACCCGCGTATTTATAAATGATATATCATTGAATAAACGTTTATTTGTTGGAGAAAACGCAACATTCAATGAAAATGCTTATATAAATAAAGACTTGACCGTAAATGGTAGATTAATGGTTAAACAATATACAGATTCGGCTATTATTCGCACTACTACAAATGAATACGTAGTTATTGTGACAGAAGATCTGTCAGTAAACGGCAATATAGTCATCGAAAATTCTGCAAAAATTAACAGCTTAACTGTATTGAATGATATTTCAACAAATGGGTTATTAAATGTGAACGGGGTAGGCAAATCCGTTTTTTTAGATAATGTAGATATATGTGGAAATCTTACTGCGAATTTTGCAAATGATAGCATCCCACTTCGTGCTATACCCGGATTAACCGATGTGGTTGCCAAGACGACTAATGCGCCCAATATCACTGAAGATGTATCTTTAAACAAACGCCTGTTTGTAAATGGTGATATTTCATCTGGAGGTCTATTATTTGTGAATGCATCTGTAGGTGACTCGCGTATAAAGAGTAATTTGACAGTAGACGGTTTTATTGTTGGCCAGTATAATAATGATTCTATCCCAATAAATGCAGTATATGGATTAAATACCGCAATTAGTAATATTACAAATGTGAATGAAGATATGACTATTGGTAAACGCCTTTTTGTAACTAGTGATATTTCATCCGGCGGACTATTGTATGTGAATGGCGCAGGCACGTCAACTATTGTAGGCGGTTTGACCGTAAATGGAGTACTTACCGCAAAATACAATGTAAATGATATATCGTCATCTGTCATAAAAGGGTTAGATGCATCACTGAATAAAATACCAAATGTATTTGAAGATATATCCTTAAATAAACGCCTTTTCGTAAATAGTGATATTTCATCTGGTGGATTACTACATGTAAATGGGGTAGGCACATCCGTTTTTTTAGATAATGTAGATGTACGTGGAATACTTACTGCGAATTTTGCAAATGATAGCATCCCACTTACTGCTATACCCGGATTAACCGATGTGGTTGCCAAGACGACTAATGCGCCCAATATCACTGAAGATGTATCTTTAAATAAACGCCTTTTTGTAAATGGTGATATTTCATCTGGAGGTCTATTATTTGTGAATGCATCTGTAGGTGACTCGCGTATAAAGAGTAATTTGACAGTAGACGGTTTTATTGTTGGCCAGTATCAACCTGGTTCGATCCTAACAAATGCAGTAAATGGATTAAATGCATCACTTGATAAAATACCAAATGTACTTGAAGATATATCTTTAAATAAACGCCTTTTTGTAACTAGTGATATTTCATCCGGCGGACTATTATATATTAACGGTACAGGTAATTCTAAAATCACGTCGGGATTGATAGTTGGCACATTAAACGCTGACAATATTACAGTATCCGGGAGTTTGACAGTGAATGGTACAACCACTTCATTAAACACAACAAATCTTGGTGTTAAAGATAGTTTAATTGAGTTGTCTTCTGGATTAACAACTGGAACGAACCCAATCAATGATTCTGGTATATTAATAAATCGCGGTAATCAAAATAATGTTTTTATGGGATGGAATGAAACTAATAAAACGTTTACATTAGGTGAAACTACTGCAACCGGTACATCTACTGGGGGGGTAAATGTTACTGTTGGAACACTTGTTGCCAAACTCAATAGTGATTTGGTGGATATTAACGGAGGTACAATTGACAATACATCAGTTGGTAGCAGTGTTGCATCGAGTGGCAAATTTACATCAATTGAAACTTCGAGCGATGTGTCCATGAATTCCAGATTATTCGTTGGAGGTGATGTTACTCTCAATGGACGGGTTGATATTTGTGGTAATTTATATGCAAAATACCCGCAAAATAGTATTCCTCAATCTGCCATTATCGGCGGGGTGGGTAGCAATTCGTTTAGTGGTGATGTTCTTGTTGAATATAAACTAGCAGTTACCAACGATGTTTCCATGAACACCAAATTATCAGTCGGGGGTGATGTTTCCATGAATTCCAAATTATCAGTTTTGGGTGGTGTGACCATGAATTCCAACTTATCAGTTGGGGGTGGTGTGACCATGAATTCCAGATTATTAGTCGATGATGATGTGTCCATGAATTCCAGATTATATGTGAAAGGAGAAACTAAGCTAGGTGGACCAACAAATTGCACTAGTGATATCGGCGTTAATGGCCTAACGCTTGGCAGAGGAGGCGGAAATATATCTAGTAACACTGCATTTGGCGGTGGTGCATTACAAAATAATGTTAGTGGTAGTGACAACACTGCAATAGGCTATTCTGCATCATTAAGTAATAATACTGGTTCCAAAAATATTTCAATCGGTAGTGATGCGGCGAAAATGTGTACTAGTGGTATTGATAACATTGCAATTGGTGTGCAATCGTTAAGTATTAATACTGGCAGCCAAAATATTGGAATAGGGACATACGCGGGACTCACGCAGAATTCAGGTACAAAGAATACATTTTTAGGTTATTATGCAGATTCTGCCAATGGTCCTCACAGCAATTCTACTGCTATCGGCGCACATGCGATAATTACTGCATCCAATCAAATCACTCTGGGTACTGAGACTGAAACCGTTTACGTACCTGGTTCCACGTTGCTCGTCGGCGATGTTTCCATGAATACCAAATTATCAGTCGGCGGTGATGTTTCCATGAACACCAAATTATTCGTTGGAGGCGATGTTACCCTCAATGGACGGGTTGATATTTGTGGTAATTTATTTGCAAAATACCCGGCCAATAGTATTCCTCAAACTGCCATTATCGGCGGGGTGGGTAGCAATTCGTTTAGTGGTGATGTTCTTGTTGAATATAAACTAGCAGTTACCAACGATGTTTCCATGAACACCAAATTATCAGTCGGGGGTGATGTTTCCATGAATTCCAAATTATTAGTCGTGGGTGATGTTTCCATGAACACCAAATTATCAGTCGGTGGTGATGTTTCCATGAATTCCAAATTATCAGTCGGTGGTGATGTTTCCATGAACACTAAATTATCAGTCGGTGGTGATGTTTCCATGAATTCCAAATTATTAGTCGTGGGTGATGTTTCCATGAATTCCAAATTATTAGTCGGTGGCGATGTTTCCATGAATTCCAAATTATTAGTCGTGGGTGATGTTTCCATGAACACTAAATTATCAGTCGGTGGTGATGTTTCCATGAATTCTAAATTATCAGTCGGTGGTGATGTTTCCATGAATTCTAAATTATCAGTTGGGGGTGCAGTTATACTCAAGGATCGGGTCGATATTTGCGGTAATTTATATGCACAATACCCGAATGATTCAATCCCTCAAACCGCCATTATCGGTGGAGTGGGTAGCAATATTTTTACAGCGGATGTTTCCATGAACCAAAAATTATCAGTTGGCGGTGATGTTTCCATGAATTCCAAATTATATGTGAAAGGACAAACTATTTTAGCAGGCGCAACAAGTAGCACTGGGGATATCATAGTGAATGGCCGAACTCTCGGCAGAGGACCTGGAAATTCATCTAACTATGTATTTGGCTTTAACTCATTACTCGGTAATACTTCCGGAGAGAATAACATTGCAATTGGTGAAGGTGTACTAGCTGCTACTGTTATTGCTAACTCAAATATTGGAATCGGCTATTCGGCCGGAAGCTATCTTAACGGCGGAGATGCTAATACATTTTTAGGTTATGGTGCAAATACTCCCGGTGGTATTTACACTAAATCTACTGCTATTGGTGCATTTGCACAGATAACTGCATCCAATCAAATAACATTAGGAACTGCAACTGAAACTGTTAACGTACCTGGTTTGATATCAGTAGCCGGTGATATCATAATGAACGGTGGATCATTGAGAACAACAGATAGCAATGAAACTGTCACCATATTTGACACTGCAACCACTATTAATTTGGGCGGTGCATCGACTAATATTAATATTGGCACCATTGGTTCTAATGCAACTACAGTTACAATTGGTGCGAACGGCGATACGGTAAATATATTAGGTAATTTGAACATAACTGGTACAACCACTACTATTTCTGCGGTTAATTTGGATATTAGTGATAATGCGATTACATTAAATAAGGGCGGACCTACTGCAACGTTTAAGGGTGCCGGAATTAATATTCAAGAAAATCTTGATTTATCGGCGGGTTATATTAGAGTCGATGACGATAGAACAAGATTCGTAGTTAAATTGCCGCTTTTAGCAACTCCACAGTATATCGCAACAAAAGATAGCGCTAACGATTTATCTGCAAACAATTTCACAACCAATGGTAACTTTACCATGGCTGGAAGCGGTAGTCTTTTAATGACAGGCAAATACATCAAACAGTTTTAATTTTAATTGCCATATAGCTGTTTCATCATAAACCCTAATAATTACATTTCAAAAATATAATTATTCCAAAACATCACATCTTTCTATATCAAAAAAATATGCAACCAATATATATATACATGTCAATTGCCACTCTTAAAAGAAAAACAGCAGCAAAATATAATAATTCAAGTGTAAATTCAAAAGAGGGATTTTCATTAAACGGTGGATATCGTAATCAAGGATATGTAGGACAAACATCGATATCCAGATCGTTACCGCGTACACTTATGAAAGGCAATACAATTCGCGGGCACGGAGGATGTTGTGGAACATATCGTATTTCACCCATTGTGCAATCTGGAGTCACATCTACAGAAGATCACACCGTCATAAAAGGTTCAGTCATAAATACAAATGGTATGATAGAGAATCGGTTTGGACATAAACCCACTGTAGTAAAGCCAGATAGCAGTCTTAATGCCAATACACAAGGCGAATTCATTGCTCGCAAGCAAAAGAATGTGTTATCATGTGAACCGGAAGTAAAAACGGGCACGGGCGCTCGAACAAAATGCTTCAATAGTATTGGCGCATATAAACAAACCATTTGTCTCTGTACAAAACCAGAGAGTGAATATATGCCCCTTTCGGGTAGCGATTACGTGCAAAATTTGCGAACAAAATGCACAAACAATGATATTGTGTATGTCCCCGTTGCGTACCGCAGAGAACCAATTCGTTAAGCAAATTCGTATTTCAAAAAATTGATATATTAACCCTAATCATAATAAAATCATCATACTCATTTTATTATGAATTCTATAACCACAACAATTTCGGCTGGTCTGGCAAAAAAACCACACCCAGATCAAATATATTTAGATCAGTATATCCAAACACTCGACGAAAAAGAATTAAAAGCATACCATATTGCACGTGACCACCTAGGTATGTCATTCCAATTAGACAAAAGCAATGGATATTTAAATTGGAAAAAAGACAACGTAAAATTATAGAAATTACATATCCTTCTTATAATTATTTGCGCGATTTAAAATCCTTATAACTCAATACTCGTTCTTGTAATTGTGTCTCCCCTTTTAAATTATCTAGATGCTGTGATTTAAATCCGTTAATTGTATTCGTAGGTTTTTTTATAGGCTGTAACAAACACTTGTTGTTGATTTTACCCATGTAAATAAAGCGATTTTTACATACATCTTTGGGTATCGGGTCGGTCGGAACCGTTATCGTCACTTTTTTATTATTAGGATGTGATTTTTCGGTTTGTTTGCTATAATTTTTAAATTTTGCAAACGCAGAATTGTCTAATTTGGATGTTGTGGTCGCCGTTTTATCTGTAGCTTTCGGTTGCGCAGGTGTCTCAATAAAGTGAATGGGTATCAATGCGGAGTGACGATTTTCCGGCGTTACTCCATTATCCACGAAAAAATCTCTGCACCGGTATGAGATGCAATACTTCATTGCCGCCGCATTTAACAGTCCAACATTCATGATATTCGTATCACTGTAATAGACAAACCCTAACTTATATGGGTCATAATGCATCATTATATTGCCACGCGGTGTAGATTCATATAATATTCGACATTTCCATTCGAGTTCTAATGGATTATTTGCATCGATTAACAACTGTTTTAATTGGTCCTTTTCATAAAAACCAGCAGCAATGTTCTCGCTATATTTTTCGGTCGATTCATATGTTTTTAAAAATCGATTTAAATTGCGGTCAATATATGTTTCTATTGGCGATTTTATTGCAATAGGAGGTGTAATTGATTTTCTACCAAAAAACTGCAACACATTATTACGGATTTCGGTATATACATTTTTGATTCTTTCACGATTCGCATATGCAATTTGCAACAAAATCGATGTAGTAAAAAAATAAACTGGCTTCATTTAATAAAATATATCGTTTTCGGTTTATGCCCTTTTTTTTGATAAAATAGTTTTATTGTTTGTTATTGTTGTTATTGTTGTTATTGTTGTTATTGTTGTTATTGTTTCTTTTTGGCCTCCATGTCGGCAACTTCTTGTTTGCGCAACAATATCAAATCGTTCATCTCTTTTTCTAAAAATGGCACTTCTATGCGCTGATAATTTTTGTATTTATTTTCCGGGTGCATACAAACTAAATACAACCCAGTCACTTTTTTCCCATATTTATGTTCCAAAATGGTCTTATACACATTCAATTGTAATGCATAGTGCCAAAAGTTTGTATCCGGCAAATGCGAAATACACGACGTCTTGGCGTATTTTCCAAATTCTGCCTCGTGTTTGATTTCCTGGCACCGCTTCCAGTCGTAAATCTGTATTGTGCCGTCTGGGTTCTCAAAAATCATATCAATTGACCCAGAAATTTTCAGCTCTTCGTAATATACCATCCATTCCGTTCGATATGGTGTCAAATGATTAAAATCTTGTTCAAAATTCTTGAAAAATCCAAATTCAACACTATCATCGACTATGTCAACACCATTGTAATAACACTCAATGTGATTATGCATATTTGTTCCAGCACATGCGGCCGCGTCGCGATTATCGTCCCACATCTTTTTAATTGTTTCACGCGACATCCCATAATATTTATACGTGGGGTTTGTCCAGTTCTTCGACTTCATCATTTTGTCGATAATTGCATCCGCATCAAACTCGGCGAAATGACGGTGATTCCAGGTGGTAACCGACGTATAACCACCTCTGTCCCCCATAACAGTGTATATATGAGGCCCTTCTTCGAAAGTAATATCCTTATCTCGAATATGCGCATTTTTTGTTGCCAAATAACGCAGCGTACCGCGGTTATCTTCTGTAGTAAATGTTGCCATATTTAACGTTGTGATTTTAATCTAATACTGTTATGAAAAAAGAATTTAATTATATCAATTTTTCACATTTACATTACGAAAAATCAATCTCCACGGCATGTGTAAACGCTTGTTTCATGATTACATATAATTGTTGCCGGACTTTTTGGCAGATCCCTTCTGTAGTGATTCTTGACCCGCCCAATATTCTTTGGTAATAATCTACATACATATTTGTCCATTTTTCATCTTCCCTTATCTTATCCTCGTTTTTGTCATACCAGTAATTCTTAAAGTCGACCACAAATTGCTTGCATACCATTCTTAATTGAATATCAAACACTGCGGGCGTCAATAATGTCCAAGTTGGAGAACCATCCGCCCCTTTATCATATGCGTAAAATGTATTTGCCCGGGTTTCAAATGCCTTTATCGGTATTTCACCATGAGTTTCACTCAACGCCGTTTTCAATGTAGATATAATTCCGGATACCAAATCATTACTATATACACAGTCAAGTTGTAAATGAACATTCGTCAATACGCTATTCCTCACCCAGTCACTAAATAGTTGGGTGGGTTGCCTGTCCGTAGGTAATTTATTTAACCATTCCATAATATTTATCTTGCATCGTTTAGATAATTGTTGTTTCAATTGTGCGTTCTCCTTTTCGACCTTTGTTACACGAACCGCCAATTCTTTTACAAGGTGGTATAAACTATGTATATCGGGAGTCGACTCGACCGCATCTATTTCGTGCTGATGTTGCAGTAACGTTTTATTAAAGAATTCGCAACACACCACATGTCGTTCGTAATTATGTTTATATGTATATGTTTTTGTGCATGATGTGCATGTATATCCTGACGTTGTTGACATGAGTAGTTTTTATCGCAAGTAATATATATCAAATATATCAATTTTTCAAAATGCTAATGATATTTAGTGAAAATCGCTCACAAAGAGTCGTTGCAGCGGTTCCTCGCACGAACATATTAGGAATACCCATTGCACCGCTGTCTAATCTGTCGTCGACAACATTACAAGAAGGTATGTTGGCTAGGTTGCAAAACGCTAAAACGTGTACTAGTTGTGGCAAATAAATATATGAATTATTTATATACATGAATCGCCTTACCAACTATTTGTTAATTTGTATTGCTCTGTTTTTTGGTCTTGCCATATTGAATGACCGCCTATCTAAATTGCATTTATTTGAAGGCATGACCGATGATGCGGAACCCAAACAAATAGACGATTCCGCCGAACCAACCGATGATGCGGAACCCAAACAACCGAAAAAGAAAGCCACAGAAAAGAACGAGGAATCATTTGTTGCAAGTGAAACCCCGGTAATAACACATCCATTTTAACTCCTTGTGCCAATTTATTCTTCTGCAATGGTTTAGATAGAAACGATATATAATTTATCCTTTTATATATTATATACACGCCAAATGACTGATTACTACAATAAGACAGAATTATTCATGGAACCGAAAACCCAACAATACGGTAATCATATGATAATGACCAATGTACATAAACAATCCAAGGTTAAATTTATCAATATTGATACCAAGTTTCGTGACGATTACGACTATACGCAACCCGCCAATTTTCAGGTCGTTTTACCAGAAAGAGTAAACGACGTACACTCACTTCGTGTGACAAATATCGAAATACCCATGTCATTTTATAATATTTCGGCCAACCTAGGAAATAACTATTTTAAAGTCATAAGTGGTGTAAATACAGAAATGATAACCATCGCTGATAATAATTATACAGCGGCTACTTTAGCAACTGAAATTAGGAATAAGTTGTTAGCATCTACACATGCCACGGTAATAACATTTGCACTCAATACAAACGCCCGAACCACGGTTACAGCAACCACGAATCGAACAATTGTGTTTGATGTGGATAAAACTGGAAGTAGTGACAAGTTCAACTTCAAACAGAAGCTTGGATGGCTACTTGGATTTCGTAAAACAACCTATACTGTTAGTACCGTCGCGACCAGTACAGAATGCACACTTGACCTATATGGTAGTCGCTATTTATATTTAGCAATTGATGAATTCAATAAAGGGAATCAAAACTCATTTGTAACACCTCTTTCTTCTTCACTAATTAATAAAAATATCATTGCTCGAATTGCATTAGATGCGGCGACTTATAGTTATGGTTCTATCCTTCCTGCAACTTATTACAACGGTCTTCTTACCACGGACACCCGATCGTATACTGGGAAAATCGATTTACAAAAAATAAACGTTCAATTATTAAATGAATCAGGAATACCCATGATTCTTAACGGACAAGATTTCTCATTTTGTTTAGAAGCATCATGTGAATGAAAAATTGACGAACCTTTTATTATGTGATATTATATAACAATCGCTAACATCAAATAGTTTATAATGTCAAATTTTACGGATAATACAGTAAAACGTATTGTATTATCAACGCCGTCTATTGGTACTGGCACCAGTGCCAGCACAAGTTCCAGTGCAGTTGCGCTAATTGACCCAGATTTGTCCCATTTATCGCGAGAACAATTGTATGCATATCGTAAATTTACACAAGGATGTAATCTCTTTATTACAGGGCCAGGTGGTACGGGCAAAACACGGCTTATTCAACATCTCCTCGATTATGCACATATGGTACACCGGACCATTCAAATATGTGCCATGACGGGTTGTGCAGCAGTATTATTAAATTGTAATGCAAGAACTCTCCATTCATGGAGTGGCATAAAACTCGCAAAAGGACCGAGTAAGGCCGTTGTAGATTCTGTATTAAAAAACAAACGGGCGGTCGCGCAATGGCGCAAAACAAAATGTCTGGTTCTCGACGAAGTAAGTATGTTGTCGAAAAAAGTGTTCGAAATTATTGAAGAAATCGCCAGAAAAACAACAAAAATTAATCTACCATTCGGTGGAATGCAGGTGATATTTACTGGGGATTTTTATCAACTTCCGCCCGTCGGCACGAGCGGCGACGTCGACACCGACAAATTCTGTTTTGAATCGCCATTGTGGGCACAAGTGTTTCCAGACCATAGTCATGTTGTATTGACTACAATTTTTAGACAAACCGACCAAGACTATATTCGTATATTGCAACAAGTTCGTGTCGGTAATATTAGCGAAGAAAGCGTGCAGATTTTACGAAAATATGTGAAACGTACATACGATGCCAGCAAACACAATAACTGTGTTCCAACAAAACTATTTCCGTTGAGGTCCAAAACCGATTATGTGAATTCGATGATGTTCGCAAAACTACAAGAAAAAGAACACGTTTTTACAGCGATTCGCAAGACGGACTGTTATACGCATATCGAGTCCGGTAAACCACTTTCAGTTGAAATGCGACAGCGATGTGTACGAATGACGACCGCGGAAATTGAATATGAATTGGACCAAATGGTAAACAATTCGCCATGTGTTACTACATTACGACTTAAAGTGGGCTCCGCGGTTATGTGTACCATCAATCTCGATATGGATAATGGTATTTGTAATGGGTCACAAGGTATCATTATGGAGATGAAGGAGTTAGGAACCGGTACATTGGTACCGATAGTGCAGTTCGCTAATGGAATGGTTCGGCCGATTCATATCCATTATTGGCAATCCGAAGACTACCCTACATTGGCAGTTGGGCAATTCCCGTTATGTTTAGCATGGGCGTTGACCATTCATAAGATACAAGGGGCGACTTTAGACATGGCAGAAATTGATATCGGCCAAAGTATATTTGAATTTGGACAAACATATGTGGCGCTTTCGCGGGTGCAATCATTAAACGGATTATATCTGTCGGATTTTCAACCACAGCGAATTGCGGCGAATCCCACTGTTCACGAATTTTATAAGAATATACCCACAATAGACCTCAAATTTGAATTGTCGTCAAATAATGCGCGAACAACTGTTTCTTTTGACCAATATGAATTGAAAGAAGAACCAATCGAAGAATCCAATATTAAACGGGTCTCGCTCATATAATTTATCTACAATAATTTGTTTATATAATGTAAATATGGTAGCAGGAAGCATTTTACCGATTACAATTCATAATAACAAACTCTATTTTTTATTTGGCAAAGAGAATCCCATGGAAGATAGTGCAAAGGGATGGTCGGACTTTGGCGGACGGGTTGATGCGGGAGAAACACCGTTCACTGCAGCATTACGCGAAGGTGGCGAAGAACTGACCGGATTCCTTGGAAATAACAATGATGTTCGTAAATTGATTAAAAAGAATGGTGGAACATTCCATCTCGAGAATAACAAATACCATGTTCATATGTTTTATTTGCCATACGACGAGAACCTTCCCAAATATTACAATCAAAATCACCAATTTCTATGGGAACGAATGGATAAAAATACATTGAATGATTCCAAGCTGTTTGAAAAAATAGAAATCCAATGGTTTTCAGTAGAAGATATGATAAAAAAACGGTCGCAATTTCGCAATTTTTACCAGGAAATCGTAGACTTATTTATTGACAAAAAAATCGCCATCGAGGCGTTTGCCGAAAAAAAATCAGGGTTAAGTCGATCAAAACCTAGCGGTTCTCATAATAAAACACATAAGCAACGAAAATAATAGGAAGGCGAGAATTGTAATGATGATTTACGAATCATTTTTCTATAAAATATCGGGTGCATTGGCAATAGACTAGATTTAGTATAACATAATTGTAGATCGATTATGTTATTATACCGTTAACAATACTAAATAAAATACATGGTAATTGTATATAAATCTACATAGTATGTCTAATAATTCATGGAAACAATATGGTGGAATCGGTAAAACCGATAATTTTAATACAATTAACGCGTCTACCATTATTGCAGACCAATTTATTTCGAGGTCAACCCGCCCCACATACCAGTTTTTTAATGGTACATTTGAAACATCATATGATTTATCAGCTGGTGTAAATCTATTAGCAGGAAATAGCATTTATTCCAGCAAAGATATTTTCGTTAATCGAGATTTATACACAAACAATAAACTGTTTTTTGGAAATAACACATTTCAAAATGATGGCAATAATTTTCCAGCATTGTCTACACCCAATACATATGCTTACTTGTATGGTAATTCTAGCAATATTGGTGTAAATACGATCCTTCCCAAAACAGTTTTTAATATTACCGGAACGGTTGGATCTGCGACTGATATTTTAACCGTAGAATCTGGTAATGTATATATTCGTAATATTATTGCGCAAAATGTAAATAAACGAGGGGTCGTCATTGATGCGGATGACGTTAGCTCTAATATTCTATTTTATAATGATTTATCTACAGATAAACCAAATGTTCCTGATGCAAAAATTAAATATGAAGATGGAGGTATTTTAACAACACGTACATCAAACCTTATTCTTAATTCCGCGCGAACGGTTCGAATCGATACATCCGGCGGACAATTAGTGATGGACTCTACCAAAACCGCACTCACAACGTCCGGATACTTGTCTATGGATATTTCTGGGAATATTTCTTTAAAAAGTGGATCGAATATTGTTCTTGATATATCTCGCTGCAAAATTACACTTAATGAAAATAAAAGTATTATTGTGGATACATCGAATGAATTTATAGTTAATTATCCATCTGGAAATTTAAAATTAAATGGAGATGGAACTACAATCGATGCAGTTCGAGATGTAAATATTACATCTAGTGGTATAGATAATGCAGGTGGCAACATTAAATTGGATACAAAAGGTGGCTCCATTACAATGAATTCGAAAGAACTACTGTTAAATGCCAAATTAAAATTTTCTCCATTAGATCGTGCAATATTAAATTATAACGCATATGATGAGACGATTACTGTATTTGATAATTCACACCAAACGCTTTTGTACAATGTATATAAAGATGATTCCATCAAATATGGACATTCTATTAACTGTGTTGGTATAGATGGAAGCGCGAGTACATTTATACACATGACTCCTGCGAATACAAAACGGGGAGGCACTATTGGCGGAGGACTTGCACCCTATGATACATCCCGAAGCATTACAATGATTGGTACTACTGATATAAGCGGTAATTATAATCACTCACATTTGACTGTTTCGGGGAAAAATACTCACAAATATTTATCTACCGTTGGAATCAACACTTTCCAGCCGAAAACCGAAGATTTTGTTCTTGATGTTAATGGCGCTATGCACATTGGAAATGGTGAAATCAATGAAATTATTAAAACCGATTTCGAAATTAAGCATGTTAGTATTGCAAAAGCCCCGTATTCCAATTACGGTATCGCGGTAGGTTGTCCAAAAACATCTGTTACTAATAGTAGTGACACCAGCATACAATCCTATCAACAAGTCTTATTATATACAACGAATGGTGGAAAAACATGGAATCAAAGTAATGTATATCAGTTATCGGTTACTGCTGATGACTTTAACGCAACTTTTTACAACAGCTTTATGTTAGATGATAAATATGGTATGGTTTCTGGTGAAAGGGGGTATATCTTTATAACAAATAATAGTGGTGTAAGTTGGTATAAAATTGAATTACTAGACCAAACCGGGATTCCTATTACTACAAATCCTGTAATACAAACCGCGGTTATTGCGAAAAACGCCTCACGTTTAATTATGACATATAAAAATATTGGCTCCCCTTATACCACGGGTATTTATTTTTTTGATATTGCCGATTTATCCACCCTATTTGCAAGCGCGAGTAATAACGTTATTGGAATTATACCGACTGCAATTAATGCTGGACCACCTACTGCAATTACTATTGGACATAATATTCAATCTAACCCTGAGCGTACTAGCGACGGGTTTATGGTAACATCTACGTCAGTAACGAATACATTTAGTTATTTTGCAGGGGATGGTATTGCTAGATATAAAAACGCGGCGTTAGCAGCTGGTGTTCCATATTCCGACATAGATGCATATACCATTAAGACTATTGCAATTTATTATGGGATCAGTGCATTTGATGATAATCATGCAATTGCCGTAGGTGATAAGAAAATATCTTCCACCATAGATGGTATTACATGGACTCATAAAACGACAGCCGGTCTCGGGCTGGGGAATATAGTGTTAAAATCAGTCGTGGCATGCGATGCATCAAATGCCATTGCAATTGGGTCACAAGGTGAACTTATTTATTCGTATAATTGGGGAGACTCTGCTCCATTGTGGGCATTTGTTCCAGACAGTATACTTAATACATCGGGTGCGAAAAAAATGTTATCAACTGGTACTGGTCATCTTCAAAACATATCTATGGTTGAATTATCCGCATTCGTAATAGTCAATGTTATTAGAGATTTTGTAGATGGTGCAACAGATCTTACTGATGTTGCGGGGCAGAGTAAAATTCTATATTGCTATTTGCCAAACCTCTTTAATAATCTTAATAATAATGTATTAGATGTCTCGGGTAGCATAGCAATTACTGGCCAAGTTAAAGTTTATAATGGAGAATTATTGATAAATACAGTTAATTCAAACGCCGACAACAAACCGGCGTTTGATGCCAGAACACTTAACCTTGGTTCAAAAACACACATCGTTAATATTGGGTTTAACGATGACAAATCACTTATAGAAGAAGAAATACATCGTGATTTCGATTCAGGTAGTTCTGTTATTAATATAGGTGTTGTTGACCCAAATACCCCGGATAGTTCAGCAGTTCTTATTAATATTGGTAATTATAATAGTAGTAAAACAAATCGTAAATCAAACTTAATTAATATTGGTGGAGGCAAGGATATAACCTCGATGGGTGGAACTGTAGTTTATACCAATAATGCGCTTATAACCACTCGAGGAAAGGGGATACTAGTTAATGATTTCGATTTTGGATTGGCTATATTAACATATATTGCAGATAATAGCAACATATATAATGATAATTTCTTACCGAATGCAGTATTTTTACCGAACGTTTTATATTTTATATACGATTTTAGAAGTAACCCATTGTCAGACATACGTAGTTATTTGAATAATAATGTTGTGACACTCATATCTACATATATTAATCTCAAAAATAGCCCAACTATCGTGTACACCCCGACAAAATTACCTGCAGGCATTACTGCAACCTATGTTGGAAATACAATAACGACGGGTGCGTATGATGTTAGTAAGTTTAATACCAGTTTTGAAAACCATGCACTCGGTGAATATATTAAGTATTATCTTACAACAAACAATATTACAACTTATACCGTAAACGAGGATACGAATATGGTCCAAGTTTCCGTATCTGGTTCAGTTACCCCTATTTCTCTTGGTATTTTATATACAAGTTATTCTAATTACTATTATCCAGTTCCGTTTACGGAGGGCATTGGAGGCTATGACGATGACCTAGAAACATACATAATTAATGTATACAAACCGTTTAAAAGTAGCAAAGGCGCCGGAATATTTGTTGCAGACAATACCGATAGAGAAGCCGGGCATATTCGCGTATCAGAAGACATGAAAGGATGGGTCATGAAACCGCCTAACCCCAATTCAAATGTTGTCAAATTAGATATTAACAGTCTTACACTGAGTAACAATGTGAGTATTAATCCCGACCTAGGCATATATGGGATTAAATCCGGATTGGTCGTATTAAACCGACCAACCACAACCGCCGATATTATCGATTCTAGTTATGTATTGTCTGTCAAACAATTTGATATTAGTAATATATTAGTTCGCGATTCAAATGACTCCACTGATAATAAACAAGTTATTAAAACAAATATACTTATTGGGAACAGCTTGGATATCAGTAACCAGCTTTATGTCGGTAAAAGTACTATTTTAAATGGAGATGCTGCGTTTAATGGAAATGTTATCATAGGACGTGATGTGTCGATGAATGGTAAATTAAGAATTGCAAGTGACGTTTCAATTAACGGTAATATATCGATTAAGGGTACATTAGAATCTACTACATACCAATCTAATTATATAATCAATACGGTTACAAATGACTATGAGTTTATAATTACGACAGATATGTCTATGAGCGGCAATTTGTTTATTCAAGGCGATGTATCACTTAACTCTGATATTGATATTAAGGGACGTATTGCCGTAGGTAAACATAACCCGGTCGTTTCTGTCGATATTAGTTATACGGACGCGATCCGTATACCGACCGGTACTACACTTGAAAGACCAATTTATTATAATGGATCTGGCGGACTTGTTTTGAAAAATAATGTGCCGTTGGCTGCTCCGTCTGATAAAAATAAATACATTGGTGCAATTCGATACAATACTGATAATAAACAATTTGAAGGCTTCGGTCCGGCAGACTCGTGGTCATCACTAGGAAGTGTCAGTAATATTTCTCAAAATACTACAATTATAGCTGCTTCTCCTAATCCAGGGTCGACTAATAATGATCTTCTCTTCTATACTGCCAATAAAAATAAGGTCCAGATTAGTGATAAGCTTGAACGCATGCGTATCGATGGCAGTGGTAATGTTGGTATCGGTACGATTGCGCCGGAATGCACGTTTCATGTCGACATTTCAAATAATCCAGAAGAAAATACTATTGCTGGGCTATTCACGAATTCTAATTTAAAACCAACGTATAACGTTGACATGGAAAAAACAATTGGTAGTAGCCTTGCTACGTATATTAATACGTATAAGACTGCGAGAAATAGTTATTATATTACTAATTTTAACTATGGAAACTATTCATTGAGTGGAATTACCGGTACTTCTATATCGAATTATGCATACGATTATTATTATCATAACACGCATTTTGAAGATTATGCAATAACGCAATACATTAATAAACGAAACTTTAACACGACTCCTTTAGGCGTTACTCCTCCAAGTGGCACTCCTCCATATGGTACTTCTATATATAGGCCTCCTACATCACAGAATCCTACAACCGTATACACATATGAGTTCGGCGGCCCATATGACGTATCATTCAACATGGATATTGAAACGTATGTGCGCAATAATATTCATACGATTCTCACGAATAAGAGAGTGAGCCTTGGTACGAATGATAGCACCCTGGATTTTGATCAATTTGCTATTGATGTGAGTAATGGAGACTTGTCTAATTTTCATATCAGTTCTAAAATTACTGGAATTGTTAGATCAGGTACATCAACAGATAATTATAGATACAGTCATTATGATTTTTCAGATCGCAATCTAGATTACAAAGTTACAAAATCATATTTATACGAGGGTTATTATAATTATATAACTAATAATACAACACAGAATAATATTTATAGTATTGGTGCTCTCAATAATGTATATCCACCGATTGAACCTACAATTACAACGAACAATGGAACAACTTATGTGGGTACGATTAGTGGACTATCTTACGGTAATGGGCAATATAGCATTACATCAAATCAGGACCAATTTAACTATGTATTAAGTTGTTTATTTGATAAGTTTCAAGACGAATCAATCGCTGCAGGAAAGAGAATGTTATATACCGTTAGTCGTGGAACTCTTAAATTATTTATTGTACTTCCAGATAGCATTTTACTAAAAACGATGAGGATTCACAACAATAATGCTGCTGAAGTTTTTACACTTAAAACTGCTGCTAATATTAATGACGAGACTGGGACTTTATTAATTTCTCAAAATGGATGGAATGCAAGTTATGAAAATGTTTGGAAAGATTATACTGTTATTGGCGGAATCGCATCTGTATCATCAAATACCTACTTATTAACTATAACCGGGTATGCAGATAGAGTTGTTTATTTACAGTTCAGAGAGTTGGAATTTATTGGAAATACTAACAGTGTATTTCCGTTGGGTGTTAATGCAGGTGATTCGTTTATCGGTTATACATTCATAGATAACTGCAATGTTGTTGTCGGTAATGATAATAAGCACGCCAACAATGCAGCTAATATAGTATATTCGTATATCAATAATCAAAGTAATCAAAGTGCATTGTCATTTGGATTTACACAAAATGAAAATAAAATGTTGATTCGGGCAGATGGCAAAGTTGGTATAGGAACCACCTCGCCCGGCAGTTTTTTGACTGTGCAAGGAGACACGTATATTGCGGCAGGTCTATTCGTAGGAGATGATGTTTCCATGAACAACCGATTATATGTATTGAATGATGTTTCATTTATGAATAAATTACACGTTTCAAATAATGTAACATTTAATAACCGGTTATACGTTGCGAATGATGTAACAATTAATAACCGTTTATACGTTGCGAATGATGCCTCATTTATGAATAAATTATACGTTGCGAATGATGCGTCATTTATGAATAAATTATACGTTGCGAATGATGCGTCATTTATGAATAAATTATACGTTGCGAATGATGCGTCATTCAATAATAATGTCGATATTCGCGGATATGTAGGTATTGGCAAATCGAATCCGGTGGTTGCATTAGATATTAGTTATACAGATGCTATACGTGTTCCTTGTGGAACTACTGCACAAAGACCGGTTAACATATTAACCACCGATAAGAATAAATATATAGGATCCATTCGTTATAATAATGAAAACCAACAATTTGAAGGGTTTGGACCAGGAAATGACTGGAATTCATTAAACGGTTCCTTTAATATTTCACAAAATACCAAAATTCTTACGTCTTTCCCTTTACCGAATTCGACCAATAATGAACTGATGTTTTTTACTGCGCCTACTGGCAACGTAGATCCAACTGGCGGCATCGAACGTATGCGCATTATGTCTTCAGGTGATATTTCTATGAATAATCGATTGTATGTATTGAATGATGTATCGTTGAATAATAACTTGTATGTCAAGAATAAACTAACTGTAGATAATGATGTTTCATTAAACAATCGATTATATGTATTAAATAATGCCACCTTTAATTCCAAATTGTTGGTAAAAAGCGATGTGTCTATAAATGGGTTTTTACAAGTTGACGGTAGCATGACTATCTATAATACATTAACTCTCGCAAAGCCTAATAGTTTCGCGGATATTGGGTTGATTGTGAACGCGGATGTTTCATTTGGTGGTAATCTTCTATTGAAAAATAATTTTGTAACTAATGGTAATATTGTAACTAATGGTCATATTGCTACTAATGGTAATATTTATTCTTCTCTAAACCGAGATATTTCTCTATTTGATGTACTTGCAACCGGTGACGCATATACGAGAAATATTTACTTTGGTAGAAAGTCAACGCAAATTAATATAATTAGCGAACCGACATCGTATTCGAAACAAATAAATATTGGTTATACCGTGCCCGTTCTAGATACTATTGCAGCTTATGATAGTATCAATATCAGAGGAAAAACAACTATAGACGGAAATACTGAGATTATAGGTGCTGGGTTACTTATCGATTCGGATAAAAATTATATCAAAGGAGATCTAACTACAATAAGCTCGACTGCTACCATCATAGAGTCGACAACTACCAATATAAAGAATGATCTAACCGTAAGGAACTTAAAAATCAATGGCACACTCGATTTGCCGGAGGCTACGCTTAGCCTGGAGGACTTAACTGTAACTGGTGAATTTATATTGGGCAATACGCTGGTTGATGCGAATTACGTGTTTCAAAAAAAAAATATGTATATTCGAAATGGCACAAATTTAACAATTGAAGGCTCAATCAAGATACAGGCATACGACGAACTTTACAATAAGAGGGCAACTTTTTTTACTGTAGATAATGTATCAAAAGTTATTACTCTCAAATATCTAGATGACGACCTGTCACGTAGTGATGATTATTTAGTAATAAATACAAATGTTAATGGTTCCGGATTTGTTATATACGAACCAGATAAAACTTCGTATACCCTACCTATACTGAATGTTCGAGGTGCACAAGTTGCAATCGGTAAAACCACAAGTCCAGATTTCGCTGACCGCATGTTAGATGTCAGTGGCAGCGTCGTAATTTCTAAAGATTTGAATGTTGGCGGTAAATTAACTATCATTGGTGATATAAATATTGGGAATGCAAATATGAACAATATAAAGTTGTTTAGAACATCGAATACCAGTTTAGTGTGGAATATTGTCCCAGAAGTTAACGACGTTCTTGCAATATACGCAGCCCAGTCCGGTACTCCACAAACTACTAACTTGGTTGAAATAAGAAATAAATTAAATATTACTGGTCCAGTTGGCATTGGAAGGGGCAGCGCAATAAATGCATTAGATGTAAGTGGCGGAGTTGCAATCGGTTCTACTTATGCCGGAACGAGCCCTGCACCTAGAGATGGCATTATTGTACAGGGCAATGTTGGTATTGGATGTTCTGCCGCGTCAAATGCATTAGACGTAAGTGGCGGGGTTGTAATCGGCGGATATACCGGAGCAACACGTACTGCACCTGCAAATGGCCTTCTTGTAGAAGGCAACGTTGCTATTGGAAAAACTGTTGCTTCAGTTGAATTAGATGTGGCTGGCACAATATGGTGCAGCAGCCTTTCATCAAGCGGAACAATAAATGCAAACAGTGTAACTGTGGCGACAACTGTGACTGCGAGCGGTGTTGCAATTGGTAAAACAACTTTAACTTCAGGTTATATCCTTGACGTAGAAGGCAGCGTTCAAGCTACTTCATATAATGCTACATCAGATATCCGGTTGAAAACGAATATACAGTACCTGACTGGTAGTTTGGAGTTAGTCAATCAATTGAATGGCGTTTCGTTTAACTGGAAAAATGACACTACGAATAAACCTGTACTTGGTCTTATTGCACAAGAAGTCGAAAAAGTATTGCCAGATATTGTAAATACGGCCACTATCGAGAATGAACTTGGATACAAACAAAAGTCTATCCATTATGACGGGTTGTTCCCGCATCTAATCGAATCTATCAAAACCCTTACACAAGAAAACAAGGTATTGGTTGCAAAGGTGGACAAAATTATGACTATACTTGACAAACTGAATATTTCAGTATAAACTTCAACGCAAACTTATTTTCTAACTATGCGTCATTAACCTCTTGATGTAAATATTTTCCATATTTACATCAAACTAATTTATTCTAGCTGTGACACACCGCAACTACAAACGTTTCGATTTATGTGTTTACGCTTCAATTGACATCTACATAATGACTTGTCGTCCATTCTATTTTTCGTTTCCTTCCATGTTAACGGCTCATTCGAAAAGGGGCAGGTAACAACTGGATTTAATACGCGATTCGGGCGTGTATTTGTATTTCTGCATACAACAAACGTCGGGCAATTTGTCACATTGCGCTCCATATCAAACACGATTTTTTTACCAGTCGGCGTAATCAAATTATAATCAATCTTTGTATTCGAATCATTATTCACAATTTGGTATTGTTTGTATTTCAATAAATCCTGGGAACTAAATACTGCAGGGAATCTACTTGGGGTGCGCAATCCATCCGCACGTAACGTCTGTGCCACTTGTTTTCGTTTTACATAATCACCTTGAGACATTGTACGTATAATATGTTACTTATATTATACATACATATATTGTCGATTGATATCAAATAATATTCTGGTCGGGGGGGTTGACTAAATTTACCAGAAACTCTTCTCGGTTATCCATCGATTCGCGGTCAAATTCGCAATATATGCGACAACGCACCCACATAGTGCTCCTACAAATAGCTGTGCAAGTGTGTGTCGTCTATATGACCAGCGTTGGTACATGGTTAGGGATGAAATTCCCAGGCCGGTTACTAACAATGCAATGCTGTCTTTTGACAAGTATAAATACACTACCGAATAGACTACGGATTGGGCATGTGCGGACGGCATACCATATTCATCGGCACCGCCATATACTTCTCCATATACTTCGCCTAATATACTTTTTCCACCCGTTGGTCTGGGTTGACGTACCCACAATTTGATCCATTTATTTACAATCATATTGACTAGAAAAAAACCAACATATGTGAGCAAATACTTGTTGGACCCCCATAGTCCGTAGAATGCTATACATGCAACCAATAATGGTCCAACAAATCCTATCAGTTCAATTGTGAAAATTCCATGAGTTGCAATATAAGACGTAATCGTCTCTATTAATTCGCTTGTTAACATACGACTCTTATTATAATACGTATATAATTTATGCAATAATACTGTAACCTGTAATTATCCATCATTTGTTCATTATACAGATAGAGTGTCAATGCACATCGTTACCGGTATCTAGTCTTTGAAAAATTAAAATTGGACATTTTAATTCTTCGTTGGTTTAAATCTTTGCTGGTATAAAAATTCTTCTTTTACTTTTTCTTGACCTTTTTGATTTTTGCTTTCTGGTTTTTATTTTAATAATTTGTTTACCACCGACTATATCTTGCCAATCGCCGTTTACTCCTAATAATGCTGTCAAAAAATCTAAAAAACATTGGAAATAACGTTGGAAATATTGAAGGTCGATATCTATAGTTGATGCCCCTTCTCTCGCTGTAATAGGTAACAATGGCATGTAATAATGTACTGTATTAGGAATTTGGGATGTATGAACATGGGGGGGCGTGTTTTTATATTGAAGAAATTCAAAAACCAAATTGTTTATAAACAAATTGTCTATATGGTTAGGCCATGTAATTATACCAGTCGGAGGACGTCCCAACATATTATTACCAGTCATGCCAGTATAACATTGATTTAATGTATATGTCAAGTAATTATCTCTATCACTAAAGTTAAAATGTCTAACTACATTGTCATAATTACTCAAATTGCCATCCGCGCCCTTTAAGGATAGTATAAATTCTTGGTCTTGCAATCTATTATTTATCGTATTTAGATGTTGTATATTATTGCTTAATAATGTTAAAAATGTTTCATTATTTTTGAAATTTTCAATAATGACATTAATATATTTTATTTGTGATTGAATATATTTAGATTTCAACATAAGTGCAAATTGTTCTGGTTCTTGTGGCATTGGTTGGCCATGTGATGTTGCTAATCGCGCAATCTCATCGCCGTTCAATCTACTTTCGTTCAATATTAATGTCACACATTCTGTGAAACGTTTTTTTGCTTGGTCTATACGATAGGCCTGTCTCGCATAAGTTTCCGGAATTGGCTGTAATTGTTGAAGTCTATAATTTACCAATGGTGTCAAATCATGTAAATGTACATTACAGTTAAAACGTCGTCTACATATCGGGCACCTACAATCTTCTAAATTATTTTCAGCAGCAACACACCAATGATTTCTTAAACAATCTCTATGAAATCTGTGATGACAAGTCGTTATTTCGACTGGCAATAATCCTGGATTATATAATCGTTCAGTACAAATTTGACATTCTGGTGGTTCTTGACCTTCTATCTCCGGCTGTCCAGTTATATCAAACAATGTTAATTCGTTAATTGGAGTTGGTCTCCATTCCAATTCGTTCTGCATTTGTGCCATTATACATATACGTATATAATTTATGCATTACTTGGAGCTAGTCATTACTTGCCGCTAGGGTCGAGCTTATTCAGTTGCTCACACACAAGTGAAAATGACCAATTTGCCTTATTTAAATCTACCAAATTGCCACGGTCTGTTACCAATCTCACTGACATGCGGTGAATATTTACAGGACCAAAGTAACTACGCTGCTGATTTTGCAATGTTCCACCAAATTCGACATATGTGCTTCCGTTTTCTAATCCCGATACTTTCATGGGTATTAAACCAAACACGTCTGTCACAAATGGACCAGAACCATAACTCTTTGTACTAACAGATGAACCAATCGAATCGGTTGTCGTACCAGAATTAGCGATTGCTTGTGCTGCATAAATCTGTTTCTCTGTCAACCCAGTAGATACACTGTATATTTTTTGCCCCGTAACTGGATCACATACAAAATCACTTCGACTTGCATAAGACGGCAATGGAATACTGGTATCTACATTTGTTATGGTTACTAACCCATCATTCAATCGATTTTGATTAAAATCATCCAAACAAATCAAAAAATAGTTATATAGGTTTGTACTTAACCCAGTGTCCCCTGTGATAGTAATGACATTTGATATGTTATTTGTTATAACATCAGTTTCGGACATGTCATATAATGTATACTCACGAAACCCCATTATCCACCCAACTGTTGTATCCCATGTTGTATTTTGCACACTTGATGCACCAGATGTACATGTTGCGAAGCTTTCATTATCGAAAAAAACCACATCAAAATCGGTTGTTGTATAATTACGTGTTATATTTGCATTTATTTTCAAATAAGTTATGTTATTTATTGGTGTAGTATCAAATAGTGTCTTTGCACATATTGTTGTACTTGATTCTACGTTTTGAAATGCGGTATTTATTGTGTTGATTAATGAATCTCTTGAATATGTACCGGGAGCGACTGAAATATTGATATTGTTTTCTTGATTTTTTGTATATACTCCTTCTTCATATGCTACAATACTTATCGCATCATTTTGCCCGGATATTATTGTTATGGTTTTGGTAGTTTGCAATGCAGTATAACCACTTATATTTACTTTGCCAATGGAGTCCATGGAAAATATGACATTTGAACTATTGTCATTTTGTTTTGTATATTCGCCAGTTAATGGTAAATTATATGACATGTCATATGGAGGAGTCGCATTTGATGGAAGTGTCACAGTTGCGAACGAGTTTGCCATTGATCTGTAAATATTTAAATTGTCACTCCAACTATTTGTACCATTGACGTCTACGGACGGATCTACAAATTGTATATTATAGTTTTTTGCTATTAATTTTTTATTGATTTTTGGGTCGAACGAAATTTTATATTCGTTACCATCAATCGTTTCTGTAAAACGTAGGTTTTTAAATATTGCCACATTTGATATAGGATCTTTGTAGTTTGTAAATATGGCATGTAATGCATTTTTAAATTCAATAAAACCACTATAATTCACGACTGTAGTATTTGGAAACCTCAATTCATATGTTACATCGTTCTCATTTCCGGTTATTGGTACAGTTGAACCACTATTTTTGGGTTTTATTTTAAATATTAATTGATTTATATCGATAACGATTCCTGCTGCGTTGTATCTTGATGTATATTTTTTTGTTAAATCCGTTAATTTTGTATATGCTACATCATATTGATCTTTAAATTTAAATATACCCGTATCGCTATCAAACGCGCCTCCGGCTAGCTCGATTTCATAATAACGTTCGTCGTATGTTTTGTTTATATCCAAATATAAATTAAATTTATAAGAAGCATCCATATATGCATACGTTCCAACTGGATACGGGTTCTGGGTTGTGGGTACAAAACTATAACTGGCATCTGGACTGTTACATATGTTATATGACGGGTCGCCAACACGATTCGCTGCGTCAAACCTACGAATACTTGCGTTTATTTCATCAATGTACTCGTTTAAGTTATAACCATCTACATCATTCGTATTTGTTATATTAAATGAAATGTCATTTAACCCATTATTAAAATAAGCTACATTTGGTTTCATTAATATATAAGGACTTGTAGTGATTGGATAACTATAACTTTGATATGCTGGACTTATCTCGCTGATTATATCATCTAAATTATTAATTCTTGTATAGAATCCAAAACATGAGTTGTTGCCGGATGTATTTACCCATATATTCATATTCCCATTTGTAGGAGTTACTTGCAACATATCTGGAAATATTACTTTTATTTTGGGATTGTCATTTGCATTATTCGACTTTATTGTGCGATTCAAATTTATCGTTAGTTCTATATATGATTGCTTGCTTGCCGCATTATTTGCATTATCGTTTTGTGAATCTATATTTTTCCATACTAAACTAGAATTAACCAACCGACTGTTATTTGTCAACAGTGTATTTACATGTAATATAAGTTGCTTTCTTGTATATGTTCCATTTGTAAGTGTTATATTAAAACTGTTATCTACTTGGTTCGTATAGGTTTCCTTGTATAACGCTATCGTAAAATAATTATTATTGTTATTTACAATAAACGTTGAAGTGCTATCATTTCCACCTACGTCGTTATTTGAAGAATCGAGTAAATTGTAATAACTAATCGATTTTAACTTGTTCGAATAATATTTATCCGTTTGTAGACCTAAAAAGGCAGGGATCGATTTTGTGTTATCAGTTAAATAGGGCGACGTCCATGTTGGAAAATATATATAATAACTACTTTCATTGTAACTTTTACTCAAATTTGCATAAAATGTACAAATCGATGTATATTTATTATAAGACAATGATGTTAATCCCATAGATACATCTATTGCCGATGCTTTCAACTTTGTTATGCTGCCATTCACAGTATCTATTAAATCCTTTGGACTATAATTACCCGGGTCAATCTCGATTTTTAAATCGTGATAATCTGTATTTATACCAGGAGTTCTACCTTTGAAGAAAAAAAAGTTGTTTCCGTATGCCTTTCCAATCGTATACCATGTATACGGTATTTGGATTGAATACAATTTTAACGATACCACATCTTTTAACGGCTCCGATAAATTGAATGTAAATGCGGTGGACATGGTTCGTTTATCGCTACGGTACTGACTATCTATACTTATAACACGTTTGGTTGTTTGCTGTAATATTGGGTTTAATTTACCCTTTGTATAATCTAAATTCTGTGTATAACCAACAGTTTGGATTTCTGGTGCACTTTTTTCAGCCATTGATATCATATTATTTGCCGAACCTACGTTGGTTTTTGTTGGGTTGGGTGCATTGTTTGCAGCAGCGAGATTTGCATCAATCGTGGATTGGTCGGCTCTATTTAATTGACGGGGACCAGATGGATCATTGTCTGTTTTGAGCTGATATTTTTTACTTGCGTCACCAACATATTCATCCAGTGTCTCGCCCTGATTTGCATATCCCTCCAATGCGTCTTCTTCTCCTTCATCTTCGCCTTCTTCCGTATCAAAAAAATGATTATAAATATCGTCAAAAAATCGAGCTAATTTTTGTGCCGACTTTGTCCCAATGTTTTCATATTTATGAATTTGCATCAATATTTTTGCTTCTAATTCACGGTCGGTTGGATTTACTAAATCTAATATGTTATACAATTCAACATCAGTATAATCATTCACATTGTATAACGGAAGATTGTTTGACATGATTTATTCCCTCTTTATACTATCAGGATACAAACATTTAAATATTTTACATGTTTGTATTGTTATGTGTAATTGGCAAAATATGTATTATGCGGTTTTTGAAAACCGATGTTTGAACATATTTCGAATATAGTCGACCAAATCCAACTTTTTATGACATTTATATAACATGTCTACCGGAAACATGGTTAATCCTTGTCCACGTTTCATATGCCGGTTGCCCGTAAAACACAATATGTCAAACACACGCATTATCATGTTTTCGTCTTCTGTCATTTCTGTTCTGTCGATTCTGCAATTCCCCACAAATGAATATCGATTATAATTTCCATTTTCATAAACAGAATATTTATTGATTTTTGGTTTGTTCATGACCATTCCTACACCCGCGATTTCATTTGTATCATTGTTCATTTCTAAAATAAACATAATCGACTCGTGGGGTATATGAACGGTTACTGGACTGGGAGAACAATATATACAACCTATCTTTGGTTGTACTGCGCGGAACACCGCGTTTTCTTCTAATGTGCTAGTGTTAAACCTCGATGTCATTATAAAATGCCGCATTTGGTTTCTATAATCATTCACATTTGCGCGATGTATTTGATATACTGTCGGTACCACCGTAGATTTCATTGTTTGTAATACTATTTTGTATTGGTCTATCGATTCGTCAATTTTTCGTTGCACTGACTGTAAAAATATCTCGGCGTTATGTAAATTATGAATCCGCCCCCTAATATTACACCATTGCACATTTCAAATGCGCAATCAGCATCACCAAGCTCACACGAAGTGGGCGTTTTGAATGAGCAAAGGTATAATATACCCGATAACATATCAAATACGTCTACCGACTCGTCGCTTGTCCCCGATTCGCCTAATCAAATACATATTGATATACATAACACTACCGATATCGAACTTGGCGATATTCACGAAGAAAATACACTGTTGCATTACACAGAGTCACATTTTACACATGTTGCAAATACGGATTTGCGCCGGCTACGCGATGAATACACACACACCACGAATGACTGTTCTACCATGATTCGATCAAATGTTAGTCGATGTGATAGCCCGATGACCATATCAAATTATGGGAGTCGCTCCGGTAGTTCGAACAATAGTGATGGAGAAGATTATATGCCACCGAATCCGTCCTTAAACAAACAATTGTCTTTAGATGATATTGCTCACAAATTTATACCGTTGAAACCCGTCGAAGATATAACCATCGCCAAACGAAGGCAACCGCGACGTCGGTCTAAATTTAAACAATTGGCATTTCATGATGTCGAGAAGACATTGGATAAATATTACGACATGGAAATCGATAATAAATATTCGAGTGAACTTGATATTTTAACCACCTTCATGAAAGGGCAAAAAAACGTGTATATCCAATCCAAACAGCTCTCCCAATGGAGATATAACTGTTTGATGATTCCGTCGCTCCTTATTACTTGTGGGGTCACTATCTTTTCGGATGTTATTAGCTGCGATAGTGATAATAAATGGATAATAACCGCATTAAATGCATCCATTGGTCTACTTATTGCTATGATGAATTTTTTAAAGCTGGAATCGTCGACAACCATGTTTTTACAATTGGCAAATCACTACGACAAATTAGAGGTTTCGCTAGAAATGACTAACAGTAAGTTGGTGTTGATGGATACAGAGAATGAAAAGCGAACCCTCGTATTAAACCAAATCAAACTCATCGAAGAAAAAATGAATGAAATGAAGGAAGTCAATAATGTGTTGATTCCTGCGGAAATGAACCAGATTTTTCCCATTATTTGTCACGTGAATATCTTTTCGTTCATTAAAAAATTAGAAAATCACCGGCAAATTTTGGTATTGAAATTCAAAGACATTCAAAATGAAATCCGGTTCATATTACACAAATGGGAAAAAGAAGAGCAAGAAATAGATATTAATACGATGAATGTAACTGTTTTACAGCGAAAAACACGCGAAAAACAACGAGAACAAAACCGACTTAATTTTTTATACAATATCAAAGATAAGCTGAAGATCGAATTAAATGAATGTCGAGCTGCATATGGAAGTATGGATGATATTTTTACCACCGAAATTAAACAGGCAGAACGAGAGACCAGCCGTTTAGGTATATGGTTTGTGTGTTTGTGGCGACAATGTTTCACCCCGAAACGTATGAAAAACGTAAATCCTATATTAGACAAATATTTTCATTTCCTTTTTACAGACGAATAGTAATTTATTTATATCAATGTACTATAGTTGCAAAAAAATAAAAGAATATGATTAATAATGTTTATCAACACAGTATGGCTCATAAACAACCGGGTAATCAGCAAATCGGTGCCGGCCCGTACAATATTTCTATGATGAATTTAAACGCATCTACTAGAAGGGGGGCAAGCATGTCAATGAATACAACCTTGTTCACTAATAACACCCATGGTTCGCCGGTTCATAATAAAGATGTAATAACACGATTAGTTGTCATTACCCCGCCATGTATTTTAAATAGTATCGTTTACAATAATTCTTTGTTTGAACAATTCAATGAATGTATTATTGTTGTGGTTTTATCTTCAACCGGCCCAAGCAGAGTTTCTGGTAGCACGTTATTATCAGGATTGCATAATGTCTCACCCAAAATAACTATATACACAACAGTTGTAAATAATATAGTTAGTATATTTAAAAAATATGAAAATGATGCACATTTCGTCATCTGTACCCCTCATGCGACAATACTTCCAGAATCAATCGAATATATTGAACGCAACTGTATATTTTCGATTTATCAAACTGAACAAATTAATACAAGTGCTCGGTATAATCAGTATATCGCCAATAATTTTAATTATTTGTCGTTATTCAATAACGCCCGTAGAATTTATGATTATTCAATGGAAAATATCACAAGTTTATCTGGATTTCGTGATGTTTATTTCCTGCCATTTTACGTTAATTCGTTATCAATCGAAGATTCGCATAAAGATATTGACATTTTTTTCTGCGGTGCAATGAACTCTCGTCGACATTCAATTATAAGTGCATTACACAAAGAGTTCCCTCAACTCAATATCCAGATAGCGACCAGTATTTGGGGGAAGGAATTAACAGAAGTAATCAAACGATCCAAAATCTGCTTGAATTTACACTATTATGCGTCCCCCGTACTTGAAATCGCTCGTATCCATGAATTCTTACCTTATAATGTGCATATCATCAGCGAATCTACCACCGATAGTGATATCATGCATTTATATGAATCAAGTATATCGTTCATTCCAGAAATAACAAATAACATTGGCTGTGCTGAATTAATATCACAAATCAAATGTATCCACAATACACCGGTTCCCGCCGATGTTCTTGATAATCGTAAACGGCTAATTAAGTTAAATCATGAAATGCAAATTGACATGTTTGCAAACATACTCCCCACAAATACACCAATTAGTTTTACACCATTGAAGAACTAGATAGGCGAAGATTTCAATTGGGACATTTTAAATGTTTATCGGTGTAAATGTTTATCGGTTTATATGCAGTACGACAAGACTAGTAATATATAACATGGATACCCGTATCTACTTGGAGATGCATCGACGAAAAAAATGGTTGTACGATTTTATGTAAACGATTATCAATTATTGTGCGACGACCAACTTCCAATACCATGGCATGTCATATACCACTTTCAATGACCCCAATTCCTCCATTTGCTTTTGTAAAACAGTCGATTTATTGCTATTTTCGTTCCAATGAAACCGCATTAGAATACGTTTATGGGTTGGGTCACTTCGTAATGGAATCTCCCTTATATGACGAACATGGCCAATGTTCAGTCCGTTTAACTTATTTTTAATATATTCAAGTGTCATTGATGCCTCCACACGCGGAATACACATAGATATCATGTTTACTATTATAGGACAATATGTTCCAGTTAGGTTGTTGTGTAATATGCTCACACCCCATATTCGCATTATCAATTTTTCATGGCTAATGATATCATCGCTGATATTATTATCCCCGGGGTAAACCTACAGTGTAGGTTGCTGTCTCGATTATGTTATCGAATGATTGGGTATTTGTACAAGTCATTTGTATATACCAAACAGTGATTTGTAATATTCCACAAATAATTCCGTCTAGACCCGATATATTGGGTGTGGGATATTATTTGCATAATAGAATATTTTACCAATAACGAATAGACTCCCATCCACACACTGTGTTGAATGGGGTACTGTTTCGTCGGTATACATGCTATATGTGTATGACGAGTCATACTCTCTCTATATGCATTGTTGAATGGTAATATGTACGCGGTTTCGAGACGTATTCATTACATCCACCTGTTTATATTGTTTTTTGTAATATGTTCAATGTACAAAATCAAAATATATCAAAAATATAAATAACTTTTTGATATGGACCTGGTTGAAGATAATACAAGTGACCATGACGAGGATGGTGGTTTAGACACTTCATGGATTCACCGCGAAACCCAAATACAAAACATACAAAATAATTATTCTCGAGAACCTATGGAGGCGATTCATGGGATTTTTATTTATATCAATCAAAACAACTACATTGAGAAAATAATGCGCGAAATGATTACATTAACGGTGGGTGACTCTGGGTCGGGTTCTCATATAACACCCGATATGCTGTTGAAAATAATACAAACCAAGAAACTTCGCACTCCCGTCTCAAAATATAAATTTACTAGTCTTTTTACCAATGTCATTGATATCGACCCTGATAAAATTCAGTCTTTTTCCAAAACGAATGAGCACGGCATTGCTTCGGTGTCATTTTTTAAAGAATCGCCGATTACAGTTGATGTTCATATTCCTGCGTCTATTTTTATTTTTCATTCCATCAACACTGTCTATTTTTTCTTTCAAGAAGTGTTAGTTGCAAAACATAACCATACAATAAAATCCATTTTAAAACCATCTATTAAACTTGATAATGGAGAACCGGAAGTTAAGGCGGCATGTAATGTTACAAAAAAGGTCCGGATTTTTGATAAACAAGATGAAAAACTGGCATTTAAAAAGCAGGCACAAAAGCGCGGAACCCGTCGCCGCCGCATTTAAATACATGAAAACAATTTAAATGTTCTCATGTATAGCTTTTAATGAATATGAATTTGACAATGGACCTGGATTTGAATACAAATATTAGCGATTTTCCGGTATTGGAATGCGCAACATCTTCACATATGGCATCTTATTTTCGAGAACAGCTTATTTATTTTCAATTTAATCTTACAAGGAAGCATAATAGTGATGTTTTTGAGACATTATACACACAGTTTGTTCAGGTTCTCCAATCTCTTAAAAAATGTATGCATGAAAATGAAAATAAACAAGAATACATACAAATACTCGATGCATTTTACGGTCTATTGTTTTACACACGAGATATGTACGAAGGAAAGGGAGAACGTACATTGTCGTATTTATTGATTATGGCGTTTTACGATGTATATCCGGTTCTCGCGATTTATGCACTACACGAATTTGTTCGAAATAGCCACAAATCACTGAATATGGAAGATTATGAATCGGTAAGTTCTCATGCCATTGGATCATGGAAAGATATGATTGCGATTTGTGATTTCTTACGCGAACATTCCAATCACGGTGATAAACATCCATTAATTGATACATGTATTGAAATGGCGGTTCTCCAATTGATTAAAGACAATAAAACATGGAAGTTCTCGATTCGTGCAATGAATTCGCAATATATATCCAATGTTGCCAAATGGATACCGCGTGAACATAAAAAATATGATTGGTTGTTTGACCGATTCGTCACTTGCTGGGCGAAGAAAGTCTATCCGCATATCTTGAATAGTGCCATCACAACCGAATCTCGTGAAAAGGCCGCGACAAAATGCAAACAGCTTTTTCGCAAACAAATTTCGTATTTAAATAAGAAACTACAAACGCCGGAGATTCGCATGACACAAAATAACTGGGACACGATTGACCCGCTTCATATTCCCATTGGCACATATATGAAACATTTTGATAAATTAAATGATGGTGGTGGACTGCATAATGCAGATAGATGCATCGAACAACCATGTATTACGGGGGCGTTTCCGTCTTTTGGATTTCTTATCAAGCATGCAATTCGATTGCTAGCTGACTGTCATGGTACCGATGATAGTACTGGTTCGGGTACTGGTTCTCTGGCTCGTGCACGGGACCAATTAAACGCCCAATGGAAACGCTGTATGAATCAGTTTCAACCCGGAGCATTTCAGTTCACCATTCCCATTCTCGATGTATCTTCTGCAATGCAGCAAACCGACCCGGAAGCGTTTTATAATGCCATTGGTCTGGCAATGACGATTGCATGTAAAAGTAGCCTCGAATGCAGAATCATTGCCATTGCAAGCAGCCCTGTGTGGATTCAATGGGAACGTACCGATTCCTTCATGGATATCATTGAAAACATATTTGGCGCCATTATGTCCATTCGTAGTTCTCATCTTCAATATAATCAGGCGATTGAATTGATTATGCAAGGGATCCGGGGTAGTCATTCCACATCGCGATTCATAGAAAACCTGAACATCGTAGTAATTAGTGATTTTTCTACAAATATACAGAAAGTCGATGTATCGTCCTTGTTTACATCAAATATGTTTACCGCTGTACCTACTATGTTTTTCTGGAATATATCTACACAAGGTCTTGTTGAAACATTTGTCACTGCACCACAACATCCCCATTATTTTTATTCTGGGACCTCGATACATGCACTTCGAGATATGCAGTCGGTAATAGAGGCTGGACGTATCCCAATATACGATTCCGCGGTGTCTGCATTGGAAAAGCCTAGATATTCGGCTGCGTCCGCGTATTTGCATTCATTGTGCTTGTGTGTTGGTGAATAATTGACAGCTGTATTATTCATGGGTTGGTGGGGGACGGGCGGTGCAATGATATTACTATCTACTTATGTGTAATATCATTATTTTTTTGCGCGCTTCGTGTGTGTATTTCGTCGCTTTCTATGTCGTTTTATTCGGCGTTTCATAATACTACCGCCTGCCAACTATTTTCCCACAATTATGGTTCCCATATAAAAACATTGGAAAAACTTATCGGTGCATTTTTGATTTTTGGACATGCCTTTACCTTGTCCATTTTTGAAAAGTGACCCAATAAGTTTTTCTGAATATGTAAAAAAACCACTTCACTGCATAATGCAGCAAAACCCGATTTTACATGAATTAATTTGTGACTGAAAACTTTTTATCATTTTTGAGGGAAAGGATTTAGGAGAAAAATGTGTATCCATTATATAGAGAATATGGAAACTTTTGGAAATGATAAAATCTCTAAAATTCTCCACAATTTTTACTGTGAAAAATGCAACTATGGATGCAGCAAGAAGGGTGACTTCAATAAACATGTTCGGTCTGCAAAACATAATGTGGAAACTGTTGGAAACGATTACTCATGTAGCAATTGTGCAAAAAACTTTAAGACGCGGTCTGGGTTATGGAAGCATAAGAAGGCGTGCACATATACTCCACAACCATCTCCAGAAGAGAACATTCAAACTACAATCGAACCCATTGAACCGAATTCAGCCGAATTACTAGTATTGGTCAAGGAACTAATGATACAAATGGCTGCAAAAGATAAACAACAAGACGTACTTATCAAACAAAACCAGGAACTGCAAAATACCATGAAGGAAATGATTCCGCATCTCGGTAACAACAATAATACTACCACGAACAGCAATAATACGTTCAATGTCCAACTTTACCTCGAAACTGAATGTAAAGACGCACAAAGTATCCAGGAGTTTGTTCGGTCCATCGAGATTAACATGAGTCATTTGGTCGCCATGACCAAGGACGGCTATGTGGACAGCATGAGCAATGTTCTCATTCAGGCACTCAATAAAATGGCCATAACTGACCGCCCTCTTCACTGTACCGACCTAAAACGCGAAACTGTATATATAAAAGACGCGGAAACGTGGAATAAAAGCACCGCGGATGCACCCCTGATGAACGGATTGATTAACAGCATTGAAAATAAACACTATTTCAGGGTGAAACAGTATACAAGAGAACACCCACAAGCACTCGTACTAGATACGCCCGAATATGATTTCTATGCAAAAGCCTGCGTACATTCATGTGGAAACTACGAAGACCACGATAAACTCAACAAGAAGATATGCAAGAAGGTATTGCCCGAGATAAAGCTCGACAAAACAACTGCAGCATAATATTTTGGATTGTTTTTATGGAAGTTTTTTGGAGGGAATGGAGAACCCGGACAACGTATTATTTGTGTGAATATTATTACAGAATTAACCAGTCGAATAATACAAAATAACTGATATGTTGTATTATTATTATTATTGTTTCTCTACATATTTGGCTTTCATACGTTGCATTATTTTCTGTTTACGCGCCACAAATTCTTCATCTGTTTTTACAGTGGCCATTCTTGACTTGGCCAATTGCTGCGACCCACGATTCGTTCGTGCCCATAGTGTAAGTACTTTACGAATCCGTGCCTTGTCTTTCCTGGGTATTTTTGACATAATCGTTTTTATTTCTGTGGTGGTCTCTTCTGCACTTGGTCGCTTATCCGGCATGGACAACACTATATTTGTTAATAATTCGATATATTTGTTCATAAACGGAAACTCGGTTGCTTGTTCTCGTAATTCCATTATGTGTAACATGTCTAGTATCATGACAGCGAGCCCATAATTATCCCAACTTTTATGATACTTGACCAACTCGTCATAGACGTTTCCCCATGAGGGAACATTCAACATGCCTCCTTCCACTAGGGGCGTGTAATATGCTTCCGCCTTTTTCTTATATTCTTCAACAATTTCAGGTGTAAATAATTCCATCATCGTCGGGTTTGTTGTTATAAATTCACCGATAACCTTATTGGTTTCTTCCAATGTTGCATTTTCTTTTCGCCATGCGTTCGGTGTTGGCTGGTCTACATTTGCATTCTTGGTTTTATGTATCATATAGGTTATCATGCCTATATCTAAACACCACGGTGCATAAGCAACACCATACGCAAAAAAAGCATCTGCAGCAGGGAATTCCTCTGGCGCCGCAATGTTTGTTGTATCTACCGACAATCCAAAATCGATGATGATGGGTCGACCCGATTTATCTTTACACATGACGTTGTTCTCTTTCATATCAAAATGCATGATATTGGCCGCGTTTAATTTTGTTATTCCCTTCAATAACGTGATGTGTGTGTTTATTAATTTTCGAAAATAACTTTCCAATTGACTAACGTTGGCCGCTTCTTTCACCAAATAATCGCCTAGCGTATTTTTTCCAATATACCGTATTCGGTTTGATTCGTACGTTTTGTTTTGATATTCGGGTGCCATTTTTATGAAGTCGCATTTCCCGGCTTCTGTATCGTTATTCAGTGCACCAACTGTGACATCACATGACTCTATGATCGGTGCAAAGTATTGCGAATATCCGGGGATTTTTTTTATTTTTTTGCCCATTTCAACTTCACGCATGGACGTTTCTCTGTATTTCTGTATTTTTGTTATATATTTCTTTGATGTCAGCTGTTTGCCGGAACATTCTATACCCGGCCTAAATACACAACCATAGGTTCCTTGATTCAACATGGTTGTCTTATCTTGGTCAGCGGCATTTTCGGTCGTTTCATTCTTTTCATTCTTTTCATTCTGGTTCTCGACTGGTTTTTCATTAGGGAGCACTTGGTCATTTCCTATGCCAGTAATATCTTTGATGAACGACAACATTCTAACTTATATTATAGGTATATTTTCATATTTGAACTTTTACCACAATTTTTGTCACGTGGGCGATTCATACACAATAAATTCATAGTCGATTGACTGCACTTTTTGTACTGGCTTTTCGCATTGTCTTCTCGATATTATTCTATAATTGGTTTGTATTTCTTCCAATAATGGATATATACTCACTCCATCGCGTTCATTGTTCTCTACCAACGTCACATATATTGTTTTGCATCGTTTGAAAAAATGATTGTAGATTTGAGCCCCGCCAATAACAAAAATCCGTTTATTTGTATTTGCCTGTAGTTTACATAGAATCTCGTCACACTCGTCTAAATCACAGAATATTGTGGATGACCTTGCCGTGTCTTTATAGTTCTCTGGTTTGGAAGTAATGACTATGTTGGTTCGTGCGTCCAACGGACCATTTGGTAATGAATCATATGTTTTTCGGCCCATTATAACAATATTATGCATGGTTTCTCTTCGAAAATGCTTCATGTCTTCGGGTATGTGCCAAATCATCTCATTATTTTTTCCAATAATACCGTGTTTGTTTACTGCGACAATCATATTCATTTTGGTTTATATATATACACGTTATTAACCGAACCATTTTTATGTTGTTTGCGGAATTGACAGTTTTTGTGGGACGTTTGTGGGATCTGGGCGGGTATGTCTACAAACATATCTATTTGTAGACCTAAAATGTAAAAAATTGATTAAATTTTAATGTTTATTGTCAATGTATCTAATTAACAACAAGTTTAACTTATTAAAATGCACTCCATGTACTACCGATTGCCCAAGGTTCTCTGGGACTATATCTGGTCTTACGATGTTCGACACAAAATAGAGTTCAAGAAATGTGTCGGTGAACTAAATCAATACTTTCAGCGCAACCGCGTGATCGACCGAATTTCATGCGATATGAAATTATATCAGGTATATTTGAACGTTCGTATACTTCGCGGAATAGTAAATCCGCCCCCGGTCGATTTTCATACCTATTATTTTATGCGTCATACAAGATTTCCGGACTTTACACAAATCGATGCTTTGAATCATGTTTCGCTCCGGTGTCGTACATATCACAACAATGAGATATGTAGGTTCTCGCATGCAGTTATCTCTTAATACGCCAGATGGTCCACAAAAATTTTATAATTTACAAATAATAAAACTTCGCAATACAATAAAAACACAATAAAAACACAATAAATTTCACAATCTATAGACGGCTACATACAGCGAGACTCGTATCCAATGCGCCTTCCATCCATTGCTGATTTTTTGCCGAAAAATGCTCCCCACAAAGAAACATTTTCACATCTGGACCAAACGGCTGAACCATGATTTTGGACGTCTTTTCACTGTTTGCTCCCACACCCCAATATCCAACTCCGCAATCCCAATAAAACACCTCGGTTTTTATCGGCTCTGGAATATTATTGATTCCGGTCGTCTTTTTTAACAGTGTCATCAGTTCATGATTGACCGCATCTATCCCTTTTGTATCATATAGCTTTTTCCAATATTTGGCGAACTTATTGTCGCTATAAGATGACATTATTATACCATTCGATTCGTCGTACGGTATTACCATTCGCAAATTATTGTTGGTCGTTAATTTCGGCAAACCACTAAACCATTGGTGTGCCTTTTTTCCCGGGGCTTTGGGTATCAGCGGGAACTTTGAATATATTCGACATAATGGTGCGCATTTGATTTGTGATAATAATTTTGATAATGGGCGGAAAAATGTGAGGCTCTCGACGACTTGTTTGGGCAATGCACTAATGCAGTTTTTCGCAGAATATATTGTCGATACGTTTGAACATGATATTTCGAACGATTTTTCTCCTTTCCATGTAATTTGCCGGATTCGATCAATGGTCCGGTTCTTCAATATTCGAACATTTACATATTTTAATAGCCGTGCTTCCAATTTGACAATGAGTTGTGATAACCCACCTTTCATTACATAATATTGATGGATTGGCGACAAATGCACTACGATTAAATAGAGCGCGTCGTAGGCATTCATAATCACCAATTCGCTGTAATACCCGAATGACGCCTTTAAGAATTCGACTTCTTCTGGTGTGACTACCGTCTTTGCGAAGTCCACTAGACTTTGATTACGCAGACTTTCGGCGGAAACGGTTTTACTGGCCCACAATATCTTTGTAATGATTCCTGTGTTGGGTAAGTTCTCTTTTCCTAGAAAGTTGTCGAGCGCTGCCATGAGCGCCGGTTCTGGCGATGGCAAAGCAGCTGTGTTTGTTTTTTCGATGAATGTATATACACCAATTATATCGTTTGGCGCGTCCAATATCGAATTCATTCGTTTTCCCGAATTATCTACATATGTCGCGGTGCTCGTTATTTTGGACATTTTTGACTGTAATCCGAGTTCTCGAATGAGTGCAAGTAGATGTGTATGACCACTGTGAAATCGACCAGCGCCGGCTTCTACGTCCATGGTTGTATCGTGATGAGTGTAGATACGTCCTCCTAGCGTTTTGTATTTTTCGAGTATTAACAAGTTTGCATGGGGGTACTTCTTTAATATTTGATGGGCGGTGTATAAGCCAGCGATTCCGCCGCCTAAAATTACATAATCATATATCATTGATGGTAGTTTTATTATATCCAGAGAAACGTTTATGTAAGTATTTGTATTATTTCTTTCGTGGTTCACTACGGTCCGGGTTGGCTATAATTCACCATGCAAATCATTCGACGGTCTCCCGACATTCGCTGCTCACTCACTCCGGCCATGGGAATGCGCGATTTGAACATTAGCTTTGTCATATTCGTATCCACTACATAGTTGTTGTTTTGCAAATAAGAGAGAACCGCGGGAATGTCTTCCGCGGTCATGAATGAATTGCCATGTTTGATGGGTGCATATGATTGGTTCTTTGGATACCGTAACAATACATGTACGCAATTCATTCCTTGATAAAACGGACTTGCTTGTTGAAACGACGATAACTTTTCAAAAGAAATCGGTTTGACGTGTTGTTCGAGTGGGCCAGGTGGCATCGTACTTACAGTGATTATATTTTGGTATGTTTTGTAATACTGATTGCGCACGGGCTCTAAATATAACACAAATGTACTGTTGTTGTTTGCGAATGGGCTTTCCATGATTACTAATTGGTGAGAAAATGTTTTGTCTGGTTGGTGGTTGGTGGCTGGTTTATGTTGGGCATTTTGTCTATACATATGTAAATGGATACTATTCAAATTCCAATCAGGTATGTACCAATTAAACTTGCAAAAACGGATAAAAAAACACAAATCGGCATGTTGTTAAAATCCAGAAAATTGTATAAAAAACACAAATACTTTACACGCAAACGTTTGCCTTCTTTTAAGAGTAAGCCGTCCAAACATGTTCGAAATGCACGTAGAATATACAATGTAGAAAACGTAAGCCCCACCCCGGAACTCGCTGCGAAAACTGGGTGTAAATTATCTGCATTGAACCAAATCGTAAAAAAGGGCGAAGGGGCGTATTTTTCATCTGGGTCGCGGCCGAATCAAACAGCCCAATCGTGGGGGTTAGCGCGTTTAGCCAGCTCAATCACTTCTGGTAAATCTGCCGCCGTTGATTATCATATCATTGATGCAGGGTGTGATCATCGTAAGAAAGCATTTATATTAGCAAACAAATCTAGACGAAAATATAAACATGGTCAGTCGAAGACGAAACGGTCCAGATTTGTCGTCAAGTAAACTAATTGCACTCGTTATAACAGTGTTTGAACTGATTTAGATATTTCGTTGTAAATATATACATATCATGCACGTGCACGACATGTATTGTGAAGAACATAATAAATTGCGACTCGAAACGCCGTTATCTCCCCCCAAATATAACTGCAAACACTGTGGTAAGCGAAAAATATATGGACATACCAATCCAAACCATTCGTCCAATCCATTTGGTTATTTGTATTTGGTCCCCGTATTATGTGAAACTTGTTCGATTCAGTTACACCGATGTATGTGGTGTAGTTATCATGCCAACTAGGTCGGTTTGTCAGTCGGTCGATTGGGTCAGTTGATATAAACATTATAATCACGTATATTATAATCCAATGGGCAATATACACTCATGTTTCACCCATCATAAATCATGTGTCCTTTGTCATGAACGATTTACAGAATATTATATTGTGTGTGCCAATTGTAAGAAAACGATGCACGACGAATGTGAATATACATATAATCGGCAAAACTATAGTGATTGTTGCCCTGCATGTGGTCAAGAAGCCCGTATATACTACAAATTCGATGTATGAAATCTTGATTGGGGTGGACGTCAATTGTTTTTTTATACATTTTCACATTTCAAACGCCGATTTTAATTTTTCTTTATTTACTTGTATTTTGTAATACAATAAAATAAAGAATACATATATATAACTACTTTATAAATATGTCAGAACCATACATTCTCGATTGGGCAAGGCAGTTGGGTTCAACTACCGATGATTATGCCTATAGTGTAGCAATCGATTCGAATAATAATGTGTATATTACTGGATATACAGCCGGCGGTTTAGATGGGAATACTAATGCTGGGGTTAGTGATGACGTATTTTTAGTAAAGTATGACTCTACTGGAAGTAAAATATGGACAAGGCAGTTGGGTACAACTACCAGTGATCTTGCCTTTAGTGTAGCAATCGATTCGAACAATAATGTGTATATTACTGGATATACAGCCGGCAGTTTAGATGGGAATACTAGTGCGGGGTCATATGACTCATTTTTAGTAAAGTATGACTCTACTGGAACTAAAGTATGGACAAGGCAGTTGGGTACAACTACCGCTGATTATGCGAGGGGTGTAGCAATAGATTCGAACAATAATGTATATATTACTGGATCTACATCCGGCAGTTTAGATGGGAATACTAGTGCGGGGTCAGTTGACTCATTTTTAGCAAAGTATGACTCTAGTGGAAGTAAAGTATGGACAAGGCAGTTGGGTACAACTACCGCTGATTCTGCGAGGGGTGTAGCAATAGATTCGAACAATAATGTGTATATTACTGGAAATACAGCCGGCAGTTTGGATGGGAATACTGGTGCGGGGTTAAATGACGCACTTTTAGTAAAGTATGACTCTAGTGGAACTAAAATATGGACAAGGCAGTTGGGTACAAGTACCAATGATATTGCCTATAGTGTAGCAATAGATTCGAACAATAATGTGTATATTACTGGATATACAGCCGGCAGTTTAGATGGGAATACTGGTGCTGGGAGTAATGACGTATTTTTAGTAAAGTATGACTCTAGTGGAACTAAAATATGGACAAGGCAGTTGGGTTCAACTAACTATGATATTGCCGTGGGTGTAGCAATAGATTCGAACAATAATGTATATATTACTGGAAATACAGCCGGCAGTTTAGATGGGAATACTGGTGCTGGGAGTGATGACGCATTTTTAACAAAGTATGACTCTAGTGGAAGTAAAATATGGACAAGGCAGTTCGGTACAACTGTCAATGATTATGCCTATAGTGTAGCAATCGATTCGAACAATAATGTGTATATTACTGGATATACAAACGGCAGTTTAGATGGGAATACTGGTGCGGGGTTAAATGACGCATTTTTAGCAAAGTATGTAGCACCTGAACAAGAACCTGCACCTGAACCAGCACCTGCACCAGCACCAGCACCAGCACCTGCCCTGACTATATCAATGAAAAGTATGTTCACCAACAACGCACAAGTGTTTTACAAACCACATAGTTTAGCACCCGGTGGAGTAGGTTCAGTTCGTAATTCTAGATTTAAATCTAAACACACATAAATGTCGGTGTAAGAAAAACAAAACAATAACGATTGAAGACTTGTTTATACTATGGAATATTTACAAAAGGGTATAAAACAAATATAATAATAGCATATAATAATATCATATGATACATCGTTTTACACCTTTACGTCTTTTAAATGCTCATGGTAACGCTGCATCTGCTCGTTCCAGAACCGGCAATATTAGTCAAGTTATTTCCAGAAGTCTTTTTAATTATAAGGACCCGTTTTTATTAGAAAACCAACTGACGGATGACGAAAACGCGATTAAAGATGTGGCATATAATTTTTCAAAAGATTATTTATTACCGAATGTGGTTTCATCATTCCGGAATGAAAAATTTGATAAAAATATAATGAAAGAAATGGGCAGTGTTGGTTGATGTGTTGATTGGGTCGACGACCGTTTTACGTCCGTATTACACCTTTTACACATATAAAATACCCACTTTAATTAAACAAAATATTGTTTATTCTATAAACTAATCTTTCTTGATTTCTAATATCATTATTTTTAATTAAAATATCATCTAATTCATTAAAAAATTTGGTACTTAATTTATACAGAGTTTTAATATTACCTATATAAATATTATCAATTCCAGTATGGTATTCATCGTCAAATAAGAAGATGTTTTTTGTAAATATTATTTTACTATTATTTTTTATAAAATTAATAATTATTTCTTTACTAAAACTGTTGCTATTGTTAAGTATATCAAATCTAAAATTTACAATCGTTTCACTGTCATCTATATTTATATTATACAGATAATCTATTATTTTATGCTTTCCATACCAATAATTTTTCCAACCGATAATTGGCATTGAACCATCATTAATTTTGCCACATAAATTGCCTATTAAGTTTATTTTAGTATCGTCATCAATAATAATGTTTTTTATTAAATGCCCCAAGTCATCAAAATAATCATAAATAATTTTATCATTTACACATTGTTCATTAACATTTATGTCTCTCCAACTAATATTATTAGCAAATATGTTCCAAGTATGTATATATATTTTTAAATCAGGAACCATGACATGTGTTTCTTTTATTAAATTATATAGTTCATTTGTTTCAAATGAATCACGGATATGTCCTCTAATAATAAGTATCATATAAATGATAAATATATTGTTTTATCAAAAAAATAACGATAAACAATGTGCAGCTGAAAGGTTAGATATCGTCTGGAGACAAACATATATTTTTTGATTGAAAATTATTTGTAATATTCATGTCTTCTGGGTAATAATATTTTTGTGTTTCGTTATTTTCTCCAGTGATTTCCAGCGGAAAGTGAATTATCCAATCTTCATTGTAAAACACGTCTTTCAGCATATATTTCATGAATTGTTGAATCCATGGCCCAACTAATCTACACCTGTCTTGTTCTGGTATAGATTGAAAAAACTCGTTGAAATTGTTTGCATGATTATAATATTCAACCAATTCCACCATTTCTTCTTCGAGCTTATTGAACAATGACGCAAATCGGTCAACCCGTATATGTGTTTTACATTCGGGTGCATATAAAAATTCGGCTACTCGTTTTCGATATTGTTCATGTCTTGGTTGATTGCTTTGCTTTGCATTAAAATATTTTTCATACCATGTTTGGCCATTAAATATAATCGAAAAATAGTATAATGGAATTGGGATGTCGGCTGCATATTCAATATGGGTTTTATCGTCGAAATTTATATGGGTTAGTGTTGGCATTTGCGTATACACATAATCTAATAATGTTTTTATCATATTGTACATGTGACCGTTTGAAATGGACCACTCTTGACCAGTGTTGTGCAAAAATCGCATTCTTGCATCGAGTGGGTTATTATTTTCATTTATGATTGAAATCTCTACACAATCTGGATCAGTTCTTCCTATTTTAAAATTGCGGCCATATATTTCATTGTTAGTTCTCGATAACAATGTATTGTCGGATATTTGAAATGTATATGGTCCCGATGTAATTGTCGTTTGTTTATTTTCATTCATAATCATTACATATAAGTTATTTTTATATTGATGAATCGTTTTATTTCCATTATTTTAATTGCTCATTATTAGCGGTTGACATGTTACACCGTGTTGTTTTTTTACTATAATAATCTATAAAATCTTTTCGATAATCATTATCTAATCTTTCAAGAACGAATATTAAACTATGAAAAGCCAATTGATACTCGTTTTTTAGTATATAATCATCTATCTGTTTTTTTGAGAAATGTATATACATCATTGTGTCTTCTTCTTCGCTAATTTCCATTATATTTGTTAATGGAAATTATTTAAGTATTTACATCATTGATTATTTATAGTGTGCACATAATAAGTATTTCAATTATTATGTGTATAAAAATTCGCTTCTGCCCTGGCTTGAACAGGGGCTTAAGATTTTTGCATAATGGTAACAATACCATCGGGTTGAAAGGCCCGTTTTCGTGTCTTAATAATGCCAGATATGGTATATCGGGGGGAGTTATCGGTGCTTCGGTTGATTGTTACTTAAGAGCACGAGAATACATATAATATATATATAAACTATTTTATATATATGACAGAAACATACATTCTCGATTGGACAAGACAGTTGGGTACAACTACCAATGAGTATTCCCATGATGTAGCAATCGATTCGAACAATAATGTGTATATTACTGGATATACATCCGGTAGTTTAGATGGGAATACTGGTGCGGGGAGTGATGACGCATTTTTAGTAAAGTATGACTCTAGTGGAACTAAAATATGGACAAGGCAGTTGGGTTCAACGGTCAGTGATATTGCCTTTAGTGTAGCAATAGATTCGAACAATAATGTATATATTACTGGATCTACATCCGGCAGTTTAGATGGGAATACTAGTGCTGGGAGTAATGACGCACTTTTAGTAAAGTATGACTCTAGTGGAACTAAAATATGGACAAGGCAGTTGGGTTCAACTAACTATGATATTGCCTATGGTGTAGCAATCGATTCGAACAATAATGTGTATATTACTGGATTTACAGACGGCAGTTTAGATGGGAATACTAGTGCGGGGTCATTTGACGTATTTTTAGTAAAGTATGACTCTACTGGAACTAAAGTATGGACAAGGCAGTTGGGTACAACTGCCATTGATTATGCCAGGGATGTAGCAATCGATTCGAACAATAATGTGTATATTACTGGAATTACCCAAGGCAGTTTAGATGGGAATACTCATGCGGGGAATAATGACGTATTTTTAGTAAAGTATGACTCTAGTGGAAGTAAAATATGGACAAGGCAGTTGGGTACAACTGCCATTGATTATGTCGAGGGTGTAGCAATCGATTCGAACAATAATGTGTATATTACTGGATATACACTCGGCAGTTTGTATGGGACTAATGCGGGGAATAATGACGCATTTTTAGTAAAGTATGACTCTACTGGAACTAAATTATGGACAAGGCAGTTGGGTTCAACTGTCGCTGATTATGCCCAGGATGTAGCAATCGATTCGAACAATAATGTGTATATTACTGGATATACACTCGGCAGTTTGTATGGGACTAATGCGGGGAATAATGACGCATTTTTAGTAAAGTATGACTCTACTGGAACTAAAGTATGGACAAGGCAGTTGGGTTCAATGGGCAGTGATATTGCCTATCGTGTAGCAATAGATTCGAACAATAATGTGTATATTACTGGATATACATCCGGCCGTTTAGATGGGAATAATAATGCTGGTAGTAATGACGCATTTTTAGCAAAGTATGTAGCACCTGGTTGGTTATACTTTAATGTAGGTACAAATCGATTTAACCAAACCTATGTGAATGGATTCGTCGACTTGAGCGGTGCAATGGTTATTCGCAATGACAGTAATTTGATAATTGAAAGTAATATGGTTGTAGATGGTACTACTAATAAAACACCCGGAAAAAGTACGTATTTTACAAACAATATGACGATTCAGTCTAACTTATTCGCCAATGAAGATATTTCAGTGAATGGGAATCTGTATCTAGGTGGAGATTTATCTGTAAATGGCCAGTTTAATGCTAAATTTGCCAACGGCATCATCCCCTATGATGCAGTTAGTTTTGCAGGCGCTAGTGGGACAATTCAAGGCAATGTCAATGTTTTAGGGGACGTGTCGTTTAGCGGTCCATCCGTTGTTGAATTGGGAACTTCGACAGTATTGAACGTCGACGGAAATATCGTGTTTAATAACGGGTCTTTACTATCTACATATAATGATAATATATTAAGTGGGTCATTTGCAGCCGGATCGGTTATTTATAATGATTCCATTTTTTCATCCGTCACGGTAAATGGAGCAGGTAAGGTTTATATTGGTGGAGCACTATATACCACATCAGATTATCGAATTAAAACAAATGTGGTTACGTTAGATGGTTCATATACGATAGACAATTTGAATCCGGTTCAATACAAAAATACTTTGACAGGGGAACATGAATATGGATTCATTGCGCATGATTTACAAGAAGTATATCCAGATATGGTTGTCGGCGAAAAAGATGGCGATAAATATCAACATGTTATGTACACAAATTTGATCGGGGTTATAGTGAAAGAGGTGCAAGAACTAAAGCACAGATTAGATTTATTAGAAAATGCATAACAAATATATAATTATTCTATTATGATATCATATACATTGCAGTTATGTCAACTATACCGAATTGGAATAGCAACTTGGTTGCAAACCGACTTAATAAATCTTACGTCAAAGATTTTATTGATATAAGTGGCAATTTAGTTGTACGCGAAAATGCGGACTTATATGTAACTGGAAATATCACTACACAAGGAAATATACTGGTTGCAAACTCAACATTTAATACAGATGTGAGTTTGAACTATCGGGTCTTTGTTGGTAGTGACGCTTCTATAAACGGAAATATTACAATAAATGGTGATGCTTCACTTAATGGAACCATCTCGGCGTGTCATTTTGCAACCAATTCAATATCCCTTTTTGCATTTGATGGGGCGATTTCTTCACCGACTCCTGATTATACCCAACCGACTATCATTTATGAAAAAAACTTTCAAGCAAATGCAGATGTATCAATGAACGGATCGACTATACGAGCCACCAATATTAAGATGGATGGGAATATTCAATTTAGAGATGGAACAATCCTAGATTCGTATGATAACAATCTTGATACTATCACTTCCATTGATATTAGTTATAATAGTTATAATAACCCCGCTTTATATAATACTACGGATATAGGTTTGAATTATACGAAGGCAAATAACCAGGCTGCAACACGTGTTTCTGCCAATGGGAAATATATCCTTGTTACAAAAGGTATAGAGGATACTCCCAGCGTATCGAATCAGGGTCCAACCAGATCTGGAATATTTCGTTCGGCTGATTACGGTAAAAGCTATCAAATTGTTGTGTTACCAGCAACTCCATTCAATAATTTATCGCTTGTTATTTATATGGCGGCTTCAATGTCATTAACTGGTAAATATATGATGGTGGTCACGAGTGGTTCATCTGGCAATTCTGGCGCTTGGACAGATATGGTTCTTGGATGGAGCATGGATTACGGAAACACATGGACTAGTTATGATGTGGCATCATTAATAGGTGTACTAAACAGTACTCTGATAACTGCTTCTGTAAAGGGTATAGATATAAACGCAGACGGAAGCAGAGCAATAATGTCTATTTATAGTACTGGCGCCATGCAATCACTTGTTAATGGTTATTGGATATCATATAACTGGTCATCGAATCCACTAACTTGGTCTAGACAATTAAATACTACAGCGTCCACGATACCATTCCGGTGTAATATTGTGAAAAATCGTTTAGTTATATCATCTCAAACCCATAACTCTGCTGCAATTTATGATATAAGCAATAACATTTCTTTTTTAAAGAATGCTACATCAACCACCAGTAGTAATCAATTTAGATTTTCAACATCTGTCGTTGGAAATACTGTATTTACATCATCCACTGCAGATAACCGTTTAAAAAAATTAACAAACTTACATAGTGACCTATCCGCGAATATTATTGAGAGTGATATTGTTTTACCTGGCACACCTTCAGCCAGCTACAGATATAGTGTAGTTGTCTCCCCGTCTGGTAGGTACGTCATGGTTGGACATAATAGTTTAACCGCTTATCAACCGAGTATTGATTTATTTAATGCCACATTCCCTATCTATTTTAGCAATGATTATGGAGAAACCTTTAATGGTCCTATAAAACTCACCTCAACCAATTCCATGCCATCTATAAACACTGTAGCAATATCAGATACAGGTCGTGTCTTTATAACGAGTTCATCTAATAATTTTGTTCTTGGTCTTAATTTTGGTAAATTCAAGGCTTCTACTTTCACTAACCTGGGTGTAATTAACACGTTGAAGGTTGGAAGTAATCAATACACATCTGATTATCGAATTAAAACAGATGTGGTGCCGTTAGATGCAACAATTTCCATTGACCGACTTCGTCCTGTGAAATATTTGCAAACACGTATTAATAAACCACAGTATGGATTGATTGCACATGAATTACAAGAGCATTTTCCGCATTTAGTGAAAGGCGAAAAAGACGGTGAACAACTACAATCGGTCAATTATACCGGATTGATCGCTATCCTAGTGAATGAAATGAAACGATTAAAACGAGAACTAGGTGAATTGGAAAATCTGGTTAGATAAATATATAAACCTTATATTTTATTATTTATATAGAATATAATGTGGAATGCAGACGCTGGTGCAAACAGATTAAACCCAACGTATATAGATAATGATTTAGATGTCAGTGGCGGAACGGTCACCGTTCGTGGCAATTTAAATATGGAAACTGGAACGATACAAATGTCTAACAAAGTATATAACCAGCCATATACATTCGACGTAGACATATCATTGAACAGTCGATTTTTTGTTACCGGAGACGTATCTATGAGTTCTCCTAGTTCGTTAAATGTTGCCGGCGATATTTCGATTAATGGTTTTTTGTCAGCGGGGTCCTATTTACCCGGGTCAATTTCATTAAATGCACTTGCGAGCACTGGTGGTGGTAGTGGTGGTAGTGGGTTTTCGACTCTAAATGGTGTTACTACTATTAAAACTGATATGTTGTATACGAACTCAATTAAAATGAATGCAGATATATCAATGAACGTTTTTATTGAAGATGGATTTAATGATCCTACATCTGTATTTAAGATAACTGATAAGATAAATACTTTAAATTTAGTTGGCGGAGGCACAACATCTGGTAGTAAAAGCTGGTCGGCCATTGGGATATCATCTACCGGACAATATATTGTTGCGACGGTTTCGGCGGGTAACATTTGGATATCAATTGATTCTGGCGGATCATGGAGGGAATTAAATGGTGCATCTGGGGATTACGCACAAGTTACTGGTGCCACACAGAGTTGGACCCATGTTGCTATTTCTGGTGATGGTTCCAAAATGATAGCAAAGAAATTAGGTGGAGCTTTATATCGGTCGATTGATTATGGAAAAACTTGGTATAATATTACTTATAATGGAATAACATATCAAGAGGCGATTGACCAAGGTACTAATGATGTTCCAATCGTAATGTCTAGCGATGGTAACTATATATATTCATGGACATGGCATGAGCCAGGTAATTTTAATTTTCAGACAAATAATCCCAAAATGGTACTCATATATTCGCATAATGGAGGGGCAAATTGGGTATTAGCATCCAAAACAAGATCGCCCATGAAAACGTTATCTATATCAAAATCAGGGAAATATGTTATTATAATTTCATATAGCATGAGTGAACCTAGTTCCACCGCATACATTAGATATTCAAATAATTATGGCGTAGATTTTAATATATTTACAAGTTTGATTGGTTTGGCTGAAACAGATGCAATTTTTGCAAAATCTTATGTACTCGATAATGGACAAGCATTTATAGTTTCGCAAAGAACAAATAATCTTCGTAGATATGATTTATCTAATGCTACCATAACTCCATATGATTTAAGTAATAATCAAAGTAATGCACCGTTTACCGTGTTAAATAGTTTGCTGCAAGGGTACATAGCGGGATTATATGCAACGGAAGATGGCAAGGATATAGCGTATGTGACAACACAATCAACCGGTCAACCAAGATTTAATCATTCAATATATTCGGCCGATTATGGTGCATCTTTCAAGTCTTTCTCTTACAATCGTAGTGTCTCGTATTACACTAATAACTCGACTTCAGGACCACAAAGTGCTCCAGGTGCCTTAAGTTTATTTGAGAAAAATAAGGATGTTTTTGTGATATATATTTTTTCCGGATTTATTTATATCTCACAAATTCGGAAAATAAAAGATAATAATCCAAATAGCACGTTACAGTTCAATTCAACTACTACATTAAAACACAACCAAGACGTTAGTGCAATTCAGTTCGGCGATGGTAGCATAATCTCATCGTCTAATATAGCAAGTGGTTCATTTAAAAACAATAACGTTGTGTTTAAGGATTCGTCATTTAATAATATGACTGTTATAGGTTCTTTCTCGTCGTCACAATTAACTGACCCGTCTGACTATCGAATTAAAACTGATGTACAACCGCTTAATGAAACTCATGTAGTGGATAATCTTCGTCCGGTCATGTACTATCAACCCCAACTCGCACAAAATCAAATTGGATTCCTTGCACATGAACTCCAGGAATATTATCCTGAATTGGTCGACGGCGAAAAAGATGGAAATATATTGCAATCCGTTAATTATAACGGACTATTAGCGGTTTTGATTCATGAAATACAACAGTTAAAAACGAGAATTGCAAATAAGCGAAATACACTTTTACTTGGTAACAATAGTTTGAAGTCGTAAACGGTTTGTCAGGAGTATATGAAAGTATCAAATAATTGACAGTAATATTCGCGGCAATCATTTATACCAGCGAAGATTTAAAATGGGACGCTCATTAGGAGCGTCATTTCAAAACGTTACTGGTATCTGGCCATTGAGAAATTAAAATGTCCCATTTTAATTCTTCAATGGTTTAAACCATTGATAGTTGTAAAGAAGCAGCAGAATTCATTTGTGTACGACAAACACATATGAAACGTATATAAATATTTTTTATTATATAAATGTATCATAATGGATAATCAATCAATAATAAATCAATTGGAAGAAGAGAATGCGAAACTAAAAGAAGAATTACAAGCAGTCAAAGAACATCTTAAAAAATATACTGCGCCTGCAAGTCGAAAAGTGTATTACGAAAAGAATAAAGAAAAGGAAAAGCAAAGAGCAAAAGAATACAAAGAAAAAACAAATTACAAATCTACGCCAGAACAAAAGAAAGAATATAATAAACAAGCCTATTTGCGAAGAAAAGAGAAACTGAAAAAAATCGAAGAACAGCAAAATGTCGAGAATGTTTAGAAAAAGTAATTGTTTATAAACAACTACTTAAACGTATTTTCTTTATATATTGTATAAGCATGGGATATATCTATACAATCACAAATAAGACCGACAACAAAACATATGTTGGACAAACCATGCGGGATGTAGAAGAACGTTGGAAAGACCATTTGAAAAAGCGTAGTAATTGTAGATATTTAAGTTCGGCAATTAAAAAATATGGTGTTGACAATTTTGAGTTCAAATTAGTATGTATAACGTTTGATAATCAATTAAACGACATGGAAATAAAATACATTGAAAAATATAATTCTTTGGTTCCAAATGGATATAATTTAAGGCGCGGTGGTAATTCAGGTCGACATCATGCAGAAACGAAACAAAAAATTACCGATACTTTAAAACAGAGGTATAAAAATGGTCTTATTCATCCAAGGTCCCAATTAGGAATACCACATAGTGAAATAACCAAGAAAAAAATAAGTGAAAGTCTAAAAGGTAAAAAACCGAGTCAAGAAACAATAAATAAATGGATTATATCAAGAAGAAAAAATAAAACAATACAATTTGATATGGAGGGAAATAAATTAAATTCATTTGATAGTTGTAAAGAAGCAGCAGAATACATAGGGACAACAACAACAAGCATATGTATGTGTTGCAACGGAAAAAGAAATACATCAATTGGATATGTTTGGAAATATGAACCTATTATAAAATAAACGTGCACATAATAAGTATTTCAATTATTATGTGTATAAAAATTCGCTTCCGCCCTGGATCGAACAGGGGATCTTCAGGTCTTTGCATAATGGTAACGATACCATCATATAACAGCCTGCTGCTTTACCACTAAGCTACGGAAGCAGTGAGTAACTTTTCGGCAAACCCGTTCCGTAAATTTTTGTTTTGTTTTTATATTAAGCTCTTACTGAGATTTGAACTCAGGTTACTTGGTAACTTTACTGATTTACCAGTTTCAAAGCCGATTGTGATTAACCAACTACACTATAAGAGCTATTGTACATTTTCTAATTTATTCCCCCACCACGAATTAAATACACGTATATTCTTTATATTGTTTATCGCATGTATCCTTTCAAAAAATTGATTTTTCACCTGCATTAAGTATTTATGTCATATTTATTTCAAAACGCGGATTTCGCACATACAATAAAATGGCTGACATGGATTCTGCAACGCCTCTTCACAAAATATCCGGTATTTCATTGCAAGTATTTCGATATAATTTTGATGAAGGGTTTATGGATGAACTGACTGCATTTGCCAAGCTACATGAACATGATAGCCGCCTCGATTTTAAGGACGCATGGAAATTATGGATGACTGAAAATAAAGAATTGGTCGATACCGAAACCGAACGATTAGTTCAGTCGGGATTTGCAGGCGATGTTGCCGATAAAATGTTTAAAAGCGTTCGATATTATTTCCGCAAAAAATCATTGGTCCCGTCGGTTCAGCCAGTTCGTAAAACGTACGATACTTTACACAAACCTGTGTTGGCTGCCATGGACGACCAAATCCGCACACAAATTAAAATAAATGTTATCGAAACAAAACCGGACGCGGATGGGAATGTGCCGACCGCGGTCTCTACAATTTCTCCCGCGGAAGGGTTTGCGAACTTTTGTAATGAGCACCAATTGATTATTTTGGAAGCGATTCGAAGTTTGCACGCAGCTTGTGCATGTGATGCGGATATTTATGATGGACATGGCGACAATATATTGCCGCCGGTCTCTTCACAAATGAATCGTGAAAATGTGGTTGGTTATATGAATAAACTAAAAAAAACATACAAAAATCGTTTTTATAATATTAAAGTTGCATTGTCAAAAATCGTTTAATTTTGTGGGGTAGTTGGGTAGTTGGGTAGTTGGGGTAAGATATATATTTAATTTATTTATAATACAAGTGATCGGCTTGGTTCTCTGCTGGGCGCTGCCCATACACATCGCTCTGTTATTCCTTGTTTTTTATTGTTTACTATTCCGTCATGCAACTCGTCATTTTTCCACACGCCTTCATAAGTATTTCCGTTTGACCATGTATATAGTCCATGTAAATCGCGGAGTCCGTTGACGAAATTTCCACAATATATGTCCTTGTTTTGATATATCATTTCGCCAAATCCGTTCCATATGCCGTTCTTCCACATGCCGCTGTACTGTTTTCCATCTCTGTAAACCATTTTGCCTTTCCCGGTGAGGGTCCCTTTCCGGACTTCGCCTTTGTAATAATCGCCGTTTTTGTAGTATATTTCATTACATCTACCATGAAACATATTGTTTCGCCAATCACCGACATATTCTGTTCCGTCTGCGAATTTGTATATACCGTGCCCGTGTGCTATATCGTTTTGCCAATTGCAAATATGAATTGCGCCGCTATCATAATACAATGTGCCGATGCCATGTTTATTTCCGTTCAAACTCTGCCCCACATAAATATCCGCACTGGATGTGATTAAATTTATTTCGATGGCGCCTCTGTGTATTGACATTGTTGATTAGTTGTTGTTTTTGGTAAGTATTTACATTAGTCTTCAATTTTTTACATTTTTTTGCTGATTTGATTTGCATTTTTACAACTGTGTTGGTGGACTGTTTTCGGCTTGTATAAATGTATTGACTAGTTCGTCTTCTTGTGCTTCCGCCTCCGCTTGTGCTTCCGCTTGTGCTTGTGCCAGCATTGCAGCCATTTTCTGCTTTTTTGTTTTGGCAGACGTCTTTGGTTTTGGAGGCGGTTTGACTTTGGCCGGCTTCGGTGCGAATCGTTTTGCCGTGTATATGATCGACCGTATTAACGTTAGTGCATGTATTTGACAATATCGGTGTATTTCCGGGGTATGTGGGATGACATTATGTAACATATTTAATATTTTTCTTATTTCGGCGATATATTCCGGCTTTGTGCTCGGTGACATACGTATTTCGTTCGGTTTCAAACTATTACTACTTATCCATCGTTTCCATGGAGTTGTCAAAAAATGATTGTAAAATTTGGGAATGACGTGTTGTTTGTAATACGTTTTTAATCGGTCCACCGTTAATTTCGACAACATTTCATTGAGATTGGGATAACACGATATATATAGCTGGGTTTGTATTTCCGGTAACAAGAATTTTTTGATATGGCGTATTAAGTCTAGTGGGAGCATACCGATATAATCTAGACGTACGGAGGCACATTTGGCGCGTTGGTCGATTGTGTGGTTTAAATGCCGCTCTTCATTATCACACAAATTATTATATGTTTGTGCCAGATTTGTAATATAATCTCGACTCGTTTGGATCCATTCGCGGATTTCGGTGTCGGGTCGCGAATTATTATACAATACCATATCTACGTTTGGTCGAATGGACATTAAATTGTGATATATGACATCGCCGTTTGTTATTGGGGTGAACCGTCGCGGCAGGTCGGGGGTGGGCCGGTCCTTTGTTGGAAGCGCATTGTATAATATTGTCGAGCTGATTGGATAATGTGTGAGGCGTTCATATAGTGCTTTATTTTCAATATATTCCATCGTTCTTATATTATTACGGGGTTGTGTTTATGTTTTTTATATTTACATAAATGGCCAAGTGGGTTGCATAGTATTGTGCAGTCCTCATTGAAAAATTGATTTTTAACAGAACTATGTATATTATTACAAATTGATATTTATCATGTCTGTTCAATATATTGAAATTCAGTGCGGTGAGATGGTTTCGGCGGTGGGTGCCCGACTTACCAATGTAAGGTTTTCGCCGTCTATAATGGATATTCATAAGAAATATTATTTGCATGATTTGGATGCGAATGAAGACGATTATCTACCATTTACTAACGAGACTACTTGGCGTAGATTGATTATTTGGAATGTGCCCGAAGGTGCCGAGTATATTGCAGAAATAAGTGAAGTATTTCGACAGATTGGTGGATTTAGCCGCATCGAACGACTCCGTGCAGATAAGTATGGCGACGATGCACCGGTTTCGATTGTCTTTGACACGTGGAATGTGAATGTATTTACGGAGAGGCTTGTAGACGAACTGGACATGTGTGATATTCATAATCAACATGTATCGTCTTATGATAAACACTATGTTACGTTGTTTTATGAATTTGATGACATGTACGGGGAACGCGAGGTTTTCCTTGAATTGAGCTGGGAGACGGACCTGGTTGACATTGTGAACAAGTAAAAGTGTGTTAGGTAAAATATATAAACAAATAATGGTATATATATTGTATTCGTTGCAAAAGATTATTTATGCAATCCTCTATATTTTCTTTTTTTACGCCAGTTGGTAAGAGTAATGATGTAGGTGTACATGTAAATCGCACTGCAGATTTACATGTAGAACGTAGCAAGACGATAGTCGGGGCCAAGACGGTGGTCGGGGGCAAGACGGTCGGTGTGCCGAATCGGGCGAAACCTGCTCGTGTGACAAATATGGATTCTTTTGTTAGTGTTAATGCTAGTACTGGTTCTAGTGCAGGTACGGGTACTAGCAGTGGTGGTGCCATAAAGCGGACACATAACGATGAATATGTATTATTTTTCGACGGTTGTAGCAAAAATAATCCAGGTCCATCCGGAGCCGGGGCAGTTTTATATCATAATGGTGTTGAAATCTGGTCTACTGCGGTTTTCGTCGGTCACAAAGAAACAAACAATGTGGCCGAATATACCGGCATGATTGTGGGGATTAAACGTGCAATGGAAATGGGTATACGTCGTTTGGTCGTAAAAGGGGATAGTAATCTGGTGGTTCAGCAAATGAATGGGAAATTCCGCGTTAATGCGGATCACATTAAACCACTACATGCGACTGCAAAAAATATTATTCGTAATTTCGATTCTATACAGTTTGTTCATGTTTATAGACATCTTAATCAGCGGGCAGATGAGTTATCGAATATGGGGCTTGAATCCTAAATGTTGGGGTGGGAGATTGGGTCGGGTACGTTCGGGGGGGGTCGCGGTCGCAGTGGTCGTGCTATTCTGCATGTAATACATCGAGTGTCAGCGCCAACAACATTGGGAACTGCCATGTGTTGAATAAATCAATGTGGGTCGTACTCTTTAACATCAATCTGTCTACGAAAATATAAGCACTTATTGCGGTGGATAATATTAATGCAACGATAAATACATTTCGTATACTTATATATTCGTGCCGCCTAGACATAATTTCTTTCTATACACTATGTCTAGTTTTTCTATATTGCACTGGTATTTTTCTAATTTACAACAATGAATATGTTGGTTTCGTCTAGCAATTGCTTCCGTCTTCATAACATGGCACGTTGTGGGTTGTCCAGTTTCCGGGCATGGCGAATGCGCAACTCTTTTCGATTCCCAATTGGTCTTCGCCTAAAACCAACCGCATAAATCCCAATTCGCCCCAGTAACTTCCCCATGAATTGCGGATTATCCAATATTGCTTGCTCAACTGTGCGTCATAACCCCAACCTACCACAGATATAATATGGTTTATCATTTTCAGCTTCTGTGGGAGGTTTAATACTCCGCCTACATAGTCCGTTATTTCTTCTGCGTTTATGCCACATGCAATCGGTCCATTTTTATATATTTCCGCCATCATATTTGCGCTGCCTTTTACAGCACCATATGATAGAATGGTTGCATTGGGATAATATTTAATTGGTGTACATGCGCCGCCGTTTGACGTGAATGTATTGCATGTTTTACATATGTTGGTCGCGGTGCATTCGAACATTTTCTTGTCACTGCAACCGGCTTCTTTCGAATCGCTGCTACATGCTTGATATATCATGCAGTCTTCGAAGGGGATGGACCCGTATTCTTCTATGGCTCTGTATGTTGCTAAATGGTCGCCGCCGTTGCAACTGCCTCCCATTTGACAGTTCAATAAAAACTGGATGCTTAAATTGATGTCTGGCCAGGCGGCTTTGCGCTTGATTTTGATGCGGTCTGCCAATGAGCTTATGCTTCCGTGGGCCCAACAGCTTCCACAGTACACGGGGATGTGTTGGTTGAGGTTTTTCGTCAAATAGTTGACGTCGTTTACGTTTTGCCAAGTGAATGATTGGGGTAGAGTCTCTGGCGCGTGATAGACCAGGTACTTTTCTATACCGAGTATTGGTAGATATTCATTGTATCTTGCCGTTATACCGAGGAGACTTGTCAACAACAATAATATTCTTATCATTTCTTTATGTTTACATTTTTCTATAATCAATAAAACTAATTCGTAATTGCATAATGGATGGAGTCGTGATACTGTACTCCCGTCTTAATTTCTCAATGGTTTAAACCTTCAGCGGTTTACACTCATCGATTAACTCATCGTATAGGGAGTTGTCGTCAGCTTCTGAGTCTGCGTCTATTTTTAGCATACAATATACACCCACTAACATAAATAATATTCCCGCTGTAACTATACCGATTGTCTCGCCTCTATCCATTCTTGTTATTATTCGATTTATTAGTTTTTATATCTAAACGCAAATGCGACTGCCCATTTAGTAAAAATAGTCATGCGATTATTTAAAATCTCATTCTATTTCATAGTGATGTCTGCAAATATGTCTGCAAATATGTTACCTCAAACTGGCGCAGGACCTTGTATGTCTAAAGCATGTAAAAATGTTAAGAGTGCGATTAACGGGTATGAAGAATTTACTCTTGATGGTAAGAAGTATAGAATTTATGGCGATATGAAGGGTATGACCCCCAGAGAATATATTGATTCGTGGGGTAAACCTCTTACAAATGGGCATTTTAGAAGGCATTCTGCTTCTGCCAAAAAGCATTCTCCACCAAAGCGTTCTGCTTCTGCCAAAAAGCATTCTCCTCAACAGGGAACTCGTCGTTCTGCTCGTATAGCAGAACGTAAGCGTCGTGCATCTATGGGTGGCAGCCGCAAGAATAACAAGAGTCGTAAGCAGCGTAAATAAGCCAACGACAAATACACTGTCAACTTATATCAATAAATATATTCGATGCATATATTTATTTTGCGCATTGCATTTACAGGTGCTTTAGTTTTTGCATCTAAACGCAAAAGTGAAAATACCGACTGCGGCTAAACCGATTGCGAGGCCACTGTGGTAATAATATTGCATGCCCTTGTACATTTCCAACCATGCCTTCGTTTGTTCCGGGGTTTTGACATGGTCTAACATGTATGTCTTTTTGGGTGACAATGTATAATAAAAATAATTGGTTAAAAATGCAATTGCAACGGTAGAGCATACCATCGACCCCGTTGACATTTTCGTGTGTTGGATTTGTGTTGTATATACAATGAGGACCAGTGACAGTAAAAAACCTATCATGTATCCTGTGTAATAAATTCGGGTTCGCTCTTCCACTATGGATTCATATGTTGCCTTGAGCTCTTTGGGTAATTGGTCTTGGTACTTTTTTATTATGTTGGACTTCGACATTGCGTTGGTCATGTATATCATTCCAATGATGAAAATCGCGGATATTGAACAGCTTATGCTACAAACCATGGTAGTATAATCTATATGCATATTTTTATAGACCGTATATGTTGATTGTGGTGGGTGGCGTTAGCCTAAAAATAATTATCTCTGATATGTTCGGGGACCTTACGATGTCGTAGAAATGAGTTAACCGCATATTTACTCCCCTCATGTATCGCTACTTCTACTGCAAGTTGTTTGGTGTTATCGAGGATATCAGTATTAATATCTTTGCGCGATAATAATTGATCAATAACTGTTCTTCGGTCACGTCTAACTGCGTGATGAAGAGGTGTACGACCATTATCATCTTGCACATTTGGGTTAAATGTTGGGTTGTTTAAATATCTTTGGATTACTCTGTCGGCGTCTGCTTTATATATTGCTACATCTGCTTTGCTTTGGTCTTCGTTAGCGTAATACACTCTGTCCAAATAGGGGATAATACCGATACTGTCTATGACCATGGTTTTGCACTCTCCTTCAATGTCTGTATTGCAATATGGGCATTTTGGGGCATCCCGGGCAGTACACCATACGCCGAGACATTTTTGGTGGAATGTATGTTCACACTTTGTTTTATACTTGTCGGTCTCAATCACTCCTAAACATAGGCTACACACATCATCAGGGGACTTGGGACTGGCCTTTCTGCTGCCCGTTTTACTGGCCTTTGCGCTACTGCTTTTACTGGCCTTTGCGCTACCTTTTCCGCTACTTTTTGAATTTGCCTTTGCGCTACCTTTGGGACTATCTTTTTCCGCGAAAGTGAATAAGTCAAAATCGATGCTACAGTTGGGGGGACATCTTTTCTTCTTTGGTTTAATCTCTTCGCAAAGCCCTGTTTTTTTATTTTTACGTGTTCCATTGGGACATTTCTCACGCTTCGACATTTTTATATAATATATGTATAATTTATATTTTTTATAGTAATCCTTTGAGCGCTTTCGGTACCTTCTTGTATTTCTTAAATGCAGCAATCGTATCTTTATTGTCCATATCCATGGCTATTTCGATGGCGAGTTTGCCGTGACTGTTGCGAATATTAGTATCAATCTCTTTGCGGGCCAATAAGTTCTTGATTACCGATAAACGTCTTCGCTCAACGGCTATGTGAAGCGGGGTGTTACTATCTTCGTCTACCACATTTGGGTCAAAACTTGGGGCGTCCAAATATTTCTGTATAACTGCGTCATTGTCGGATTTCGCTTTATCTACATCTGCTCTACCATAAGCAGTTGTGTGGAAAAACATGCGCTTTAAATAGGGCATGATACCGATGCTCTCTACATCCATTAAGTCCTTACAATCTTCATCAATTACTTGGTTGCAATATGGGCATGTCTTGGCAACTCCGGATCTTACGTTACACCACATGCCGAGACATTTTTTGTGGAATGTATGACCGCACTTTGTTTTAAACATGACGTCGTCGATGACACCTAAACATATACTACATACATCATCGGGGGATTTGGGGCTGGCCTTTCCGCTACCGCTTTTACTGCTTTTACTGCTACCACTTCCGCTACCGCTTTTACTGCTACATTTTGGGCTTGCCTTTCTGCTACCTTTTCCGCTATCGCTTTTACTTGCTTTTGGGCTACCTCCTATTTTTTTATTTTTACGCGTTTTATTGGAACTGTTCGCCATTTTATACAATATGTGTATAATTTATATTTTATTTATTGTTGTGGTTTGGTATTATCTACAAATATGTCTCGTTTCACTCACGTCTAAACCATTCTTATATAGTAAATATATCAGTGCTTCGGGGTACTCGGTCATTGATAAACTAAACGGGCCATTATCTAAAAAAACATATGTATGTGTTGTGTTTGATTGATTTCGAACAAATAGTAGGTCTTTCTTGGGTATGTTTTTTAACATTTCATATCTTTCGTCTGTTTTTGATATTTTTGGCATTGTTATATATTTGCAACAAATTATTTGGGCCGGTTTGTTTGTGTGGGTGTGTAAAAAAAGGGCGCGGGTCCCCTTTTTGTTTGGTTTTTTGTTTTGGTTGTTTTTATGGTTTTTTGTTTTGTTTACATATTTAACGGGAATATACGATTTCCTCGTCATTCCTATCCGGGTCATCGATTTGCAATGCGCACTTGGAATAAGGCACATACACGATGACTTCTCCATCGACTGCCTCATTTTTGTCGACCGCTTTGCTACAGGCTGCTTCGTTGCTTGGCCCAGCTTCGCTTGGCCCCGCTTCACTTGGCCTATCTTTGTTGCCATAGGTCGCTTCACTGCGTATGTGCTTCTTTGTCTTGCGATGATTGGCAATCGCTCCGCGACGAACATCCTTTTTGCAACAGTCGCAATGCACTAACACATTGTAACGTTCCTTCTTTGCCTCCTTGGTGCGTTGGTAATACGCCTTTTGATATTGAATGAACGCATCGTGGTTCTCTTCGTGATATTTTTTTTGGTAGGCCAACATCTCTTCGCGATGTTCGATGTAACGTATTGTCTTGCATGTTACTTCTCCTTGGGCCTGGACATGGGTCATTGTCTGTTGTGCCATTTTACTCGTTATTACTTGTTGTGGTTATTGATGCCGTTTGTATACATGCAAAAAGCATTTCAATTTTTTACATTTTTTTGATGATTTGATCATTTGTTTTGGTTCTCGATTGTTTCGTTTCGATACACACAAAATGTAAAAAATTGATTCTTTGGTTGAGGTCTATTGAATAACACATATTGTATATAGTTTTAAATATTGTATAATGTTGTATATATTTGTTTGCGGGCTTCTAACTTGGCCAATTGGGTACGATGTAAAGTTAGACACAGATTGGTTATTGGTATAGCCCTTGGTAAATTATTGCGATAATTTGCCTCGCCTCTCTGTTGTAATAGTGAAGTTGTCGATTCTGTGTAAGCCATCGGCAGGAACTGATCATTCCTATCTATCGGCTTGACCTGATCATACTCTGGTTGTGTAAGCAACTTTTGGATTCACGATGGAACTATAATGCATCGACTGTAGTTTAGAATTGCACTATGGTTGTATATAGAAAGCAATCCCGGGGACGCCCTGTTTTTTTTCGGTTGGTCTTGTTAAATTGATGTAAAAAATTGATTCTTATTGTATCCAGTTGGTTGTTTCATCTTTTATTAACAATCATTCAGTTTCTTTATAATGAGTTCTTCTAACAACACCATTGCCCCGCCTAGACTCGTTCGTTCCGAGTCTTCCGCGCATTATGCAATCTCTCCTTCCCCGCTCAGGCGAGCAGATTCGCGTCCTGTCCAACCTGTGCCATTCGGTCTTACTCGGTCTTATTCGAACGCGCCGGCGCTGATGCGTTCGGAATCGGGGGAAGTACATTGTTTCGATGATACTTTTGATGAAGCGGGCGATGATGATTCGCAACAGACGTTTGACTATGATGTCGACCCCAACTATGCCGTCGATCGGGCAGTCGATTGGTTCCCGGCTGCGCAGATAAATATGCATGAGCCATTGCATGGAGGACGTGTCAGCCATAACTCTGCATATCAGGGGGTCGACCTTAATGGGCGTGGGTATGGCGCGGGGACAATCGCGTTTGATGACGGGGCCACATATTATGGCGAATGGACAAACGACCGCTTTCATGGAAACGGTATCTTTAGTGCCGGCAACCACCCCAGATTTGCCGGGCGTACATATAATGGTATCTGGCGTACGGAAGATACACAGTTATATGGCGATGGGACCATTTCGTTCCCCGATGGCTCACTTTACTCTGGTGGGTGGATAAATGGATATAGACATGGGTATGGCACGTATACTGATGCGAGTGGGGTGGTTATGTATGCCGGAATATGGCATGAAGATGGCACTTCATGTCAAACATAAATCGGGTTTTGCCCAAACATAAACAAAATAAAAATAACCGTTGATTTGCACTGCGCTTGATTGTATTTATTGTTTTTTTGATTTGACTATTGTCATTGGTCTGGGCTGCTTGGGTCACGGTCTTAACGCTGGATTACATATAAATATTCTTTGACCGGTTTGTATTCCGCTGTTCGTTTATAATTACTTATACCTTTCAACCTATTGTATGTCTTATGGTCGATTGGGATTTTTTTTACGCTTTTGCTATGAGCTGCCAACAATTCGTCCAAATCTTGGATAGAAATGATGCCGCCGTCATTGTATGACAACATGATATATTTTGAAGGGGTGTTTTCGATTAATTCTGTGAGCGCGTCCTTTGCATGGACCGTGCTGTTATACATGGACTTTGTTCGTGTATCCGGCTGGCCTCGATACGTATCGGGGATTTCTTGGGTCTTGTCCCAATCGTTGATTATATCCAACAGAAAATAATATATGTTGTATGGGTGTTTGTTATAGGGTGGGTCATAATATACCACATCCAATTTATTTTGGGGGAGTGACTTTGCCCATTCGGTTGCGTCCATTTGTGTGATGTGTGTTTTGCATTTGGATTTCTCGAAGATGGGATATGGGATGCGGATTTCCTGTGTGATTCGCTTTATGTCCGTCTTGGTTTTCCCGCCGTATTCGCCCTTCTTTCCGTCCTTATCTTTGTAGAACGCGGCGAATTGTCCATTGGTGTTATTATGTATCGAACTTTCTACTAATAGCGGTGCCAATACATAGGGCTGGATCTTTTTGGGGAGAGTTTCTATGTAATTTCTTATGGCGTCGATGCGTCGTCCATTTTCACACGTGAAATATGCGCGGTCTTTTTGTGTGATTGTGGGGTTTTCTGGTGCCCAGTGCTTTGATATCCATCCGTCCTGGAGCGGGCCGGCTTTCGATTCTTTCGCTTCGTCCGCTTTTTTGTTTGCTTCGTCTATGCATTTTTTTATTTGGGTTCGCGTTGGCTGTGTTGGCGCGGATAAATAACATGCATTTAATGTTTGGCTGTAACCGGCCAGGTCGTTTGTATATAATTCTCCGGCTATTGTTTTGAATAATCTGCTTACTACGCCTGACCCGGCGAACCCGTCTCCAATTATTAGAGGGGACTTGTTTTGTAGCTCTTTCTGTATTTCGGCGAGTGCTTCTTCGATGATTGGTAACAACTTGCGTTTGTTTCCCATGTAGGTAATTATTTGGGAAGTTAGGTAGGTTTTTTTATCTACATACTCGGGTTCCATGATATTTGATGTTTGCATAATGTCTGTCATTATATACATTAGACGTTGTTTTTAAATCATTGAAGAATTACAATGTCCCATTTTAATTCGTCAATGTTCAGTTATCAGTAACGATTTATACCAGCTGGTATAAATCTTTGCTGGTATATTTCTTTTTGGATTGTTATTCTTTTGGTCTTGGTCTTGGTCCTGGTCTTGGTCCTGGTCCTGGTCTTGGTCTTGGTCCTGGTCCTGGTCCTGGTCTTGGTCTTGGTCCTGGTCCTGGTCCTGGTCCTGGTGCTCTTATCTTATCATGGTTTGTGATGCATGGTTTTTTTGTGTTTCGAGCATGGTTTTTTTGATTTTTTCTAGATACAAAATCCCATCCATCAATTCTTCTTGAGCATGTTGTATCCAATCCAACATGGTTAAATCGGTTCTGTCTAGTGTTGTTCCGTATTTTTCTACACCCACATTCGAGCGTTTTGCAAATTGCTCGATGACGGAATTTACTACACTGTCCTGGGTTGGATAATTTGTTGTGCTTGTTTTGGTTGGGTTTATGCTGAAGTTGGTGCATGTGCCGGCGCGTGCGCGTGCGCTTGGTCCTTGGCCCGTTCCTTTACTAGTGCTCGTTCCTTGGCCCGTTCCTTTACTAGTGCTCGTTCCTTGGCCCGTTCCTTGGCCCGTGAACGGTAAGTTTGTTTGAATATTTTCGATGGATTTTTTGATGAATTGTGGGTTGGCGTCTTCTTCGTCGTCGTTATTTGCATGTGTATGTGATTGTTGTGAACCCATGCCTGGTTGATATTTATTTACTTACATGAACACTTTATGTTGTTTTTCTGGTTGGTTCTATTTTGCGGGCGAGGTTTTTGACATGGTTATCGTAGTATGCGGCTAGTTTATGCTCTATTATGTATCCGTATTATATAAATAGGTAACCAATTATTGATGAATTTAGAAATATTAATAGGCATATTCGTTTTATTCTCATTTTGTTTTTTATATTTTTACCGCTCTATACTTGGTTCAAAATCGGTTGATACATTCAAAACTAGTTCGATCCAACCACGTACATTTTGTATTAATTTGGACAAAGACAAACACAGATACAATAATCTAATGCGGTCTTATTATTCGAGTGACCTGAAATCTATCCAATTGGAACGGTATTCTGCGATTTTAGGTTCAACCATAAATATTGAACAATGGTTGTCTCCATCTGCAATGAACGAATTTTATGCAGTGAAGAAAAATGGATATCGCACTCATCATTATCAGCTAACGTCCGGTGCGATTGGGTGTTTTTTGAGCCATTACTATTTAGCGAAACAGTTGCTTGACGATTCTTCTGTTGATACATATCTCATTTTGGAAGACGATGTACAACTTCTTCCGTCTGCCTATACAATTATGATGCGTGAATTAGAACATGCTCCGGCTGATTGGGACCTTATCGCTTTCTATTATCATCGGGTTATTGGGGAACCTGCTGGTAAACCAACGAAGAATTCGATCAGTGGTGGTGTAACGGATTCAAATATTTATCATTTTAAACGCATCGATGGGTTTTGGGGTACGGGTACATATTTACTTAATAAAAAGGGGGCAAGAAAAATTGTGGACGAAGTTGAACAGAATAAAATCGATGGACAGATTGATGCATATTTGTCGCGCATGAGTCAACAAAATAAAATCAATCTGTATGCAAGTAACATTCATATTTCTAGGAATGTTGGGAGGGATACCAATATTCAAATAGAAATAAACCCTATTCCTGGAATGAATCCGTTCGAATATAAGGGGTTTTTGGTATAAATATATTTATGTGAAAAGGATTTGAAGACCTAGTCATATTATATTGTGTCCAGGGTTACGTTACGTAGCGATCGGGTTGCATCGCTTAGCGTTTTGGATAAAATGCCGCTTTAGCTCAGTGGTAGAGCGCTACCCTTGTAAGGTAGTGGTCGCGTGTTCAATTCACGCAAGCGGCTGTTTTTGTGTAAAATTGAGAAGAAAAGTATTGTTATATGTTTTTTATTAATCATCTAACAATGTGCCGTTATAGTAATTCTGTAAATGCGATGTGCTCGGCTGGCGGAGCGGGGCCTAGGGGACCAGGGCAGGGGACTGAGGCTCGGGATTTGACTCATGATATTTTTGGAAGTGATACTGACTCTGTTGGGAGCCGTCATGATGATGGTCATGGTCATGGTCATGGTCATGGTCATGGTGATGGCGACGACAGCGACAGTGACTTACTTACAGATGACAATGATACTGTTTTACTTACAGATAGTGACGACGATGACGACGAGTATCATGATGGTAGTTGGGTTGGGGTTCACGTCAGTCGGCGATCATTATTGACTCCATATATTGGGTTGAAACAACTTGCGCATGTTCTTGGTATGTGTGCACACAAGCTATCTGTCAACAATCGAATCCACCTTGCTGAACCAATGTATTTGGACGCACTGGCCATTGATCCGTACCATGATTTTGTGGGTAACATGGGTATTATGTATGAAACCCGTTTTAAAAACTTTGATCTTGCTAAAAAATATTATCTTATGTCGATTGATGAGGGCGATGAGCTTTCCATGTACAATTTGGCGGATTTGTATTATAACGAAAAAAACACTGAACTCATGGTTCAGTACTTTGAATTGGCCGTTCAACATGGCGATGAGGCCTCTAGTAAACGCTTGATTCTACATTATCATTCTGTTGGTGATATGCCGAATTTTGCTCGACATTATTATTTGCAGTTGGCTTGGTCCGGGGATGGTGATGGTGCTGGCGCTGATGACGCGGATTATTGGGATGGCGTTGACGAAAGCCACTATTCCAAATTTCAAAAGAGTCATAATTCGTTAACTCTTGCAGTGCAATTGGACCGGGGGGAGACGCGAGATAATCCTGATGTGGTTCGTTTGCTGAATTCCTTACGCAAAACTCCACAATATTGTGCGTTTAAGAATAAAGTTGCGCTGTTTACTCGGCTGAATCATGTGGTTGAATGTGGTATTTGTTATGACAATGACAAGGTGAATATTGACATTCATTGTGGGCATACGGTTTGTGTCGATTGCTACACGCAGTTGTATGATAAGGTTTGTCCGTTTTGTCGGCAGGCTCCGTGATGTTGTGGGTTGTTGTGGTGTAGAAAAATATAAATAAAAAAAAGTCATTGGTCAATGGTCAACGTACATTGTACATGTTGTTGTTTTTTTTATCACTATTGTATAATAACAATGATAATTAAGAAAGAAACCGTTGATGGAATACCAGTTTATCATGTTAGAAAAAACTATGATGATACCATTATGACAAGCAAACTGAATACATATGTAGAGAAGGCCGACATAAAAGATGTAATTGACGATGATGCGGATGTTTTTACTGAAGACGGTAAGTTACTATTGCGATTTAGAAAAAACGTAATACCACAAGAGAAAGTCGACATGTTTTACGACAATATAATAAGTTTCGCGAAGAATGTGTCAAGCAATCGTGGTAATGCAACTGGTAGCGATAAGCGTAATGTGCGTGAAAATCCAAAAGTAATGTCCAACATATTTGGTTATTTTGATCGATGGTCGCCCTCACAGAAAGTGATTTTTCGTAACGCCGGAGTTAAACCCATTGTGGACGTAAGAGAATGCAGATTTAATCAAGAGTTCCCAGAGAAATACAAGAAAACGATTCCTCTTATACAGGAAATTGACAAGTTGTATAAAAAACTAACGCCCGCGCATTATAAGGCCCAGCGAAAAAAGGCGAATCAAACTCATTTTAGAATACCCGGGACCGCGTTTACTACTATTACAACGAATATAAACTTCCAGACCACAATACATTGTGATAAGGGGGATGATGCGGACGGGTTCGGTAATTTGGCAGTCATTGAACATGGCAAATACACTGGTGGTGAAACATGTTTCCCTCAATATGGAATTGGTGTGAATGTTCGTAGTGGTGATGCGTTGTTTATGGATGTACACCAACCTCATGGTAATTTGCCAATAAATAAGAAAACCGAAGAAACTACCCGCTTATCTATCGTTTGTTATTTGCGGAAAAATGTATGGTTGCGGACACAGAACAAAACAAAACGTATGTTTGATAAACACAATACTACGATGAAAAGATTACGCAAACATTAGGAATGAGCATTTGTTATTTTTGGAAATGAAATAACAAATGGTATGCGAAGCAACCTGTGGTATGTGAAATATACCTGGTGGTAATTGGTGTGTGTGAATTTACCTGTGGTGTGTGAAATATACCTGGTATGTGTGAATTTGCATGGTTCTTTACTTCTTCTTTTGGGTTTTATTGCGGGCTGGCTTTGTCTTGGACTGTGTCTGCGTAGTGCTCTTAGTCTTGCCCTCCATGGTTGTAGTCGCCGGGATTTTCTTCAACTTGAATTCCGTCATACCGGTCTTCTTTGTAGAAATGGTCCCGTAATCTGGGTATGCCGCCTTTATTTTATTCGACGCCTCCAACATTGGCTGTAATCTATCTTCGAATGTTCCCAGACCACCCGATTTGCCGTAGTATTTTGTTACAAACCCCACACGATTAAATCGTAATACAATTCCATCTTCAACAAAGTATTTTATTGTGCGCTCAACGTCTTCTTTTTGGCCGTTTTCTTTGGTTATCGATAGCCGAAGACTCTTTAAATTCGGGCGGTTGATTATGCCATAAAATGCGCCTACAATATAGTTGAGACACGTAGACATTTCATCTCTGGCTTTCCTGAAAAATGGATTATAGACAGGATAAACTCCCCATATGGATGATTTGTTTGACTTGCATTCTTTGAATGCATATTTAAAAAAGTAATCCAACGTTTTTCCTTTAAATAATTTTGAAATACTTAAATCGATCGATTCCACATCATCGTCGAAGAATACAATATGCTGGCCTTCTTTCCATTGCTCCATTATGAACTGTCTCTGGGGTACCAGTCCTTTGATACCTACCACGAGTTTGTGGTATAATTTCTTGTCCAACTTTTCTGCGTATTCTTTGTATTCTTCGTCATTTGCTACATATACATAAATTTTACTGGCAGATATCTTGTTGGTTTTTAACATTTTCAGTGTTTTTTCATTGCACGTTTCTGCGCGTTTATAACTCGGCACACATACGACATAATCTGTCATTTATACTATACGAAGATAATAATAGTGTATTGGGTTGTGGTGGTTGGGGTGGTGGTGGTTGGGCTTAATATTTTACGGGCAAACGTATATATCGGTACACGTTTGCCGTTTCAAATCTTCGCTGGTATAAGAATTACACCATATTTTTGTAATTCTCGTTTCATTGCTTCGACTTGTTTTTCCAATTCTTGTAATCGGGTTTTGTATTTATCTCTATTTTTTTCTCGAATTTCTCTTGTTATGCATTTTCGAATTGATTGGTGTAGGCCGCGTTGTTTTATTATCTGTTCTCTTCCCATTTTTAATATTGCATAATTTTCTTCCGGTGTGAACGTGTCGTCGAACATTTCTGCGTCCACGGGTACATTTATGCTTAATATTTTGTATTCCATATAACTTATACTTCGATAAATATTTTAGTTTCTTTTCTTTGTTTTGGTCGAGCCGCCCATTAGAAGAACTGTAACAACATTTTGATCAGACATGTTTACCAATTGTAATTGTGAATAACTATTTATGTAGTTAACCGAAATAGTTAGTAAGAAATTGGGAGTAGTGTTTGAGCATTAGCATCTAGCATAGCAAACAAAACAAGCATCTGTTCAATCGCTACGAATGAATGAAATCCCATATGATATTTATACCAATTTACATTATGGTCAACGTATAA
>Ga0208916_10000009_pt1 | contig 93904 bp, 99 predicted proteins | sample DEB19_08_DNA_5_FD_184523 | JGI IMG/M metagenome (GOLD analysis project Ga0208916, IMG submission 184523) | Aqueous microbial communities from the Delaware River and Bay under freshwater to marine salinity gradient to study organic matter... | ecosystem: Environmental > Aquatic > Marine >... | reverse complement strand
AAGGTGTTACTGGAACAAGTATTACCGGAGCAACCGGAGCGCAAGGTTTCCAAGGTGTTACTGGAACGACAGGAGCACAAGGATCTCAAGGTTTCCAAGGTATTACTGGAGCACAAGGAGTAATTGGAGCAACTGGTTTCCAAGGTATTACTGGAACAACAGGAGCACAAGGATCTCAAGGTCCAACTGGTCCAACTGGAGCACAGGGAGTAATTGGAGCAACTGGTTTCCAAGGTATTGCTGGAGCACAAGGAGTAATTGGAGCAACTGGAGCACAGGGACGGCAAGGTCCAACTGGAGCACAGGGAGTAATTGGAGCAACTGGTTTCCAAGGTATTGCTGGAGCACAAGGAGTAATTGGAGCAACTGGAGCACAAGGATCTCAAGGTCCAACTGGTCCAACTGGAGCACAGGGAGTAATTGGAGCAACTGGTTTCCAAGGTATTGCTGGAGCACAAGGAGTAATTGGAGCAACTGGAGCACAGGGACGACAAGGTCCAACTGGTCCAACTGGAACAACAGGAGCACAAGGATCTCAAGGTCCAACTGGTCCAACTGGAACAACTGGAACAACAGGAGCACAAGGATCTCAAGGTCCAACTGGTCCAACTGGAGGAACAGGATCACTTGGATTCCAAGGAGCGCAAGGTCCAACTGGTCCAACTGGAGGAACTGGAGGAACTGGAGCACAGGGACGGCAAGGTCCAACTGGTCCAACTGGAGGAACTGGAGGAACTGGAGCACAGGGAGCAACTGGAGCAACTGGAGGAACTGGAGGAACTGGAGCACAGGGAGCAACTGGAGCAACTGGTCCAACCGCTGTAATTAATTATAATAATGATGCAGCATCAACATATCAAATGTTATGGGGTTCAGGAAATGGAGTATATGGTACTGCTGGAATTTATTGTAATCCATCAACAGATACCATATATTGTACGGGAGATGTTGTAGCCGCTGCCGCATCTGATAGAAGACTAAAGGATAATATAATACAAATTGAAAATCCTTTAGAAAAAATATCTAAGATAGGTGGTTATACGTTCGACTGGAATGAAAATCAACAAACATATACAGGAAATGACGTAGGAGTTATTGCACAGGAAATTGAAGCAATCCTTCCACAATTAGTTGAAACCAGAAATAATGGGTATAAAGCAGTTAAATATGACAAGCTTATTGCACTATTAATTGAAGGAGTCAAGGAACAACAAAAACAAATCGATGAGTTAAAATCAGAGGTTTCAATATTAAAAAATAAATAATTAAAGATATGAATATCATATATGAATTCACAGATTTAAATTTAGAAGCTGCTCCTTCGATGGATGGTAAAGAAATGGTAATTACAAGAGTGCACTATACATATAGAGCAAAAGATACCGATTCTAATACGTACGCAGATTATACAGATTTTCAAAATTTTGAATTATCGGCTGACTCTCAATTTAAACCCTTTACACAGATAACACCAGATGATGTTAAAACATGGTTAGAAGCAAGCGTAGATACATTGCCAATGCGCCCTGTATTGGCAAATAAAGTGGAAGACCAATTAACATCGAAGTATGTTAGTGTAGGAAATCCATGGGACACTGTGGTTGAATAAATTACACAACTATATAAATTAATTATTAAATTGAATATAGTAATTAAAGGGATCCTAATTAGGATCCCTTTTTTAGTGATATATAATCATATAATATATTAATATCATAATATGAATAATTTTTGTGTGTGTACTCTAACCCATAATTCCCCGGACAGGGCAGAATCTCTTAGATTAACTATTAAAACATTTATGAAATCATACAATGGTCCATATTTGAAATGGTTTATATTAGTTAATGTTACAAATCAAGAAATAGATAATGTCATTAAAGAAGCAATTAATGAATATTCTGAAGAAATTGATTTTGAGATACATATTAACCATAAGAACACGGGTCCTGGTGCAGGAATTAATGTACTAAATGAATTATCAAAGAAATATGAGTATAGTTTATTTATAGAAGGAGACTGGATATGTGTTCCAGGAGAAGTTACAGGCTTCTCTACTGAATGGTTATTAAACAGTGTTAAATTATTAGAAGAAAACCTAGAAATTGATCAGGTTCAATTTAGGAAATACCTAGATGATTTAGACGATAGACAATATGGATATAAAGATTGGATTATTCCCGAAAATATAGAAAAGGAAATTTATAATGGAGATACATTTGTTATTTTAAAACATCGAGAATATGTGAATACACCAACTCTTAGAAGAATGAGCACCTATTTTAAAAAGGGTGTTTTTCCATTACCTGAAAAATATGATGAAAATGGTAATTCGCTGGAAATAAAGGGTAATGATGAATGGGGATTTGCTGAGATTAGAGCTTCTGAATTACATAACCTAAATGGGGCATGGTTAAAACTAGGAAATTTTATACATAACGAACATACTATTATCAAGGAAAATTGGAAACCATGGTTAGAAAAAAATAAAGGTTGCAAATCATTCGATACTTTAGGAAATAATTCATGTAAATATGGATTCATATTTTTTGAACAAATGTTTTGTGTTATGTGCGACAAATCAAAGGATTATACTGATTTCAATATCCATAATAGTAGATTTATGGAATTACTCACAAAGGTAGATGCTGATTTATCCGACGCAACCATATTTGAAGAGATAAGAAAATTATTAGATAATCCAGTGTACTTGCCTGAAACATACCTTAATATCGAAACGTATAGAAAATTACGATATAATAGAACAATATAAACTAAAATCATTTTTTTAATATAATAAATATGGCAGATATAATTAAACATCAAACACGAATATATGGAACTTATGCATATATTGACGAAGTAAAATCTGTAAAATCTAAATGGGATTTTACAGGTTGGATATGTTCAACCGAACATGAAATTGAAGATATTTTAATAGAAGGAGTTTCTTTGAATCCTACTTTTTCTCCAAGAAACGATGTAGTTTCAGTATACAATCCAATGGGATTTAACCATGGATTAAAGGTTTCCATAAAGAAAACAGATATTAAAAAACCTATTCAAATAAAATTTAAAGGAGCTGACTCTTTAATAGAAATGGAATCATTCTCAAAATGGATTGCGTATTATTCAGGATTCGCGAATGCCGATAAAGGAGTAATCGTAGTCGATAATTTTTATGCTAATCCAGATTTTATTAGAGAATGGGCAATGAATGAAATTAATTTCTCACCTTCGGATTATCACAAGGGAGAAAGAGCTACTGAAAGATTTTCAATATTTGGAATGAAAGAAAAACTTGAAGAAATTATTGGAAAACCAGTATACAACTGGAACTATGATGCATACGCAAACGGAATATTTCAATTCTGTACAGCGGATCAACCTATTGTATATCATGTCGATAATCAGACATATGCTGGAATCGTATTCCTAACACCTGACGCTCCACCATCCACCGGAACTGCGTTCTATAGAAGTAAAGTCACAGGTGACTATAATTTTGATGATGAAAAAAGACAAACAATTAACTATGTTAGGGCATTTCAAGGTAAAAGTGCAGAGATGAATTTTTACGATGGCACTAATTTTGAAAAAATAGATGAAGTTGGAAATGTATATAATAGATTAGTATTATTTGATGCTAAAAATATACATGCTGCAACACAATATTTTGGAGATGGAATAGATAACGCTAGATTTTTCCACATGTTTTTCTTTGATGTATAATATATTAATATAATAATAATGAAAATTCACGTAATTACACGAAGTACAAGACTTCAAAACTTAAGAACCGTTAAAGAATCAGTTTTTAAAAACATACCAACTGCTATGGAAATTGAATGGCATGTTGTATTTGACACTGCAACACTTAAAGATATTGATGCAGAATTGTTAAGCGATTTAAAGGACAATTCAACTAATTATTATTTTAAAAAAGGAGATGCTATAGGAATGTTATACCCTCAATGTTCTGATATAATTTCAACATTAAAAGATGGTTGGATTTATTTTGCAGATGATGATAACATTATTCATGAAAATTTTTATGATTATGTTTCAACAATATTAGAAAAAAATCCTAATAAAAAAATACATGTAGTATCACAGAGTGTTGAAGGAAAGGATTTTACCAATTTACAAAAAAGAATTGCAGGGCCATCTAATATGTATGTTGGAGGAATTGATTTAGCACAATATATTACTAAGATTGATGTCTACAACAAATATGGATATAAGTTTTTACCAGACTATTGTGCAGATGGGATTTTAATAAACAAAGTTTACAAAGAACATTCAGATTGGTTCACATTCACTAAGTTAGAATTATCATACTATAATTATTTGCAAAAAAAATCAACTGCAAATGTTCCTAAAATTTTATACATTGGAGAAGATGAACCTGAATTAAAATCTTTAAAAATATTAGAGTATGAAGCCGATAATTTAAATGTTAAATATTTAACATCTGACGAAAATATTACAACGATTCTTGCTGAATTTAAGCCAGATTGTATAATTACAAAAGGAGAATCATGGCAGAAATTTCCAACATTAGCTAGCATGCCACTTCAATTTCGTAGAAAATGGATAAATGTTACTAATGATAATTCAATAAGTGATATAGGTCAAATAGCATATCAATGTGCAATGACATCAATGTTAGACACAGATTCACTTGAGGATTCAGAGATGATTTCATATACCACACCAATATATAATACTGGTAAAAAACTATATGAAACGTATGAATCCCTAAGACATCAGACACATGCAAATTGGGAATGGGTTTTACTTAATGATTCAACAGACGGAGGAAGAACTCTTAAAATAGCAGAAGATATTGCAAAAAGGGATCCAAGGGTTAAGGTTTATGATTTTAGAGAGAAGAGTGGCGGAAACATTGGTGAAGTAAAGTGGAGAGCAAATTGTATGGCTAAAGGATTTATTTTAGCAGAATTAGACCATGATGATTTATTAGTACCATGGTGCACTGAAGATTTATATAAAGCAGCAAAGAAACATCCAGAAGCAGGATTCTTTTTTAATGATACAATGGAGGTTGATGAAAATTGGAATTCTTTACAATACCCTGATGGATTTGCATTTGCGTATGGATCTTATAGAGATGAAGAGTATAATGGTAAAATTGTGAAAGTTGCAAACCAACATAATATTAATCCTAAAACGATTAGGCATATAGTTGGTGTTCCAAACCATGTAAGAGCATGGAGACGTTCCACTTATTTTGAAATAGGAGGACATAACCGAAATCTTGCAATTGCTGACGATTATGAATTAGTGGTAAGAACTTTTCTAAAGACGATAACCTGTAAAATTCCAAAATTAGGATATGTCCAGTTCTTGTATAATAACGCAAGTGGGCAAAACACCCATGATATGGCCAGGGCAGATATTCAACGAAGAGTAAGAACTATTGGTTATTATTACAATGAACAAATTAAGAATAGATTTGAGGAACTTGGTCTTACTGATTGGGCATACGAAGAAAATCCAAATGCTCCTCTTAATTCTGCGCCAAGATATGGTAAAGATGAAATGGCTGCAAACATTATCTATAATGAAAATGAATAATACATTTGTTAAAATATGGGTCCATAACATGGAAGTTGATCGTATGGTCGACTTCCTGCTTGGACGTATCGAAGACGCTCCTACTTATTTCATATGCGAAACATATCTTCCAGAATCGATTACAGGGGGATGGATCGAATTATCTATAACTTTTGAAAGATATTTAAGACTTAGACAAGTACGCATTTATACCGATTTGATATCGCTTAAATAAACTTTTTAAAATATCCATATATAATATTATATGGCAAAGAATAAAAAACCACAAGAAATTTATGTTGTTAAACCAGTAATAGGAGAAAGATACTATTTTAGATTTGCAGGTACTCTTATGTATGGGCCGATTTTATCAATGTGTGATAGTTTAACAAAAATGCATGGACATGCATGGTATTGGTTCACATGCGACAAAGAAGGTATAAAAACATGTAAATATCCCGTATCTATTTATAATATTTCTAAAAAATTAGAAGATGTATAGTATATCAAATTTAAAATCTATGTTATTTATAGATATCGAAACTACCTCAGAATATAAATACTATAGTGAATTTCAAGAGGCAAGACCTGGGGCAATAATGCATTGGGAAAAGAAAGCAGATAATTATAGAAGAACTGAAGATGACCTTAAGGATTTAAGTAACGCAGATCTTTATATGAAAAATGCGGCATTACACCCTGAGTTTGCAAAAATCATTGTAATATCGATTGGACAAATTCAATTTAATGAAGATGGAATTCCAATTGTTGAAAAAATCAAATCATTTTATGGTGACGATGAAGCAACGTTCCTACAAGAATTCATGGGAACTGCTCAGGCAATATTTAATAAAAATTCAAATATCCAATTTACTGGACATAATATAAAGAACTTTGATTTTCCATTTCTAATTAAGCGTTCAATTATTAATGGTGTAAAAATTCCACAGCAACTACATTTACAAAATAAAAAACCATGGGAAAATTGTCTTTTAGATACTTATGAGGTTTGGAAATTCGCAGGATGGAATAGTGCATCCCTGGATCTGATATGCGATTCATTAAGCATTCCTTCTCCTAAATCTATTATGAAAGGTAGTGAAACGACTGAAGAATATTGGAGTGGAAATCTCGAAAAGATTAAGAATTACTGCGAGGCAGATGTAAAATCAACCATGAACGTTATGTTAAAGCTTTCATATTTACCAATACTCTAATATTATGAGAATATGGGCATATGTTACTGTCTGGAATGAGGAGAAGATACTCCCATACTATCTAAGACACTATTCTCAGTTTTGTGAAAGAATAATAGTCTTAGATAATAATTCAACAGACAACACTCGAGATATTTGCAAGCAATGGCCTATGGTAGAAGTTAGAGAATATAATACTAACAATACCTTTAATGATTATGTGCATTTAGATTTAAAACACAAATGTATTGAAGAGTCTAAGGGAAACGCTGATTATGTTATAATAGGCGACTGTGATGAATTTATATACCATCCTAATATTATTCAATTTTTAAAAGAAAATAATCATCCTGTAATATTTCCCGCTGGTTTTCAAATGGTTTCATATTCATTTCCAACAGGGGAAGGACAAATATATGATGAAGTAAAACATGGAGTACCAGATCCATGGTATTCTAAACCTATTCTTATTAATCCAAATAAGGTAAAATCATTAAAATGGATAGAAGGTTGCCACGAGGTAGAATTAGATTTAAAGATAGATGGAGAAATACTACATCCAGTTCCAATACAAATTAGACCAATTGGAGAATGGAATGGCCATCCATGGGGAAGATGGAAAATGCAATTTGAAATATTAGATACGTATAACGATTTTCCTATAAAACTATTGCATTATAAATTTATGGGTTCAGAATATGTTAGATCTAAATATATTCAATATTCTTTTAGAAATAGTAAACAAAATAAAGAAGCTGGATTAGCAAATCATTATGATATTGCAATTGAAGGAAATAATATTGAAAAAGAAATAGATACACTAATAAATAAATCTATTATAGTAAATTGTTAATAACTTTTATAAAAATAATTAGCCAAACATTTTTTTGTTTGGCTTTTTTTAGTTATATTTACATTATAATTAAAATAGATAAAAATATGGAAGACTTTGATTCTAATGAATTATTTGAAGAAAATAATGAAATTGAAACTATGAAAAAAGAAGCACAAATGGAAGAAGCGATATATGATTTAAAGTTAAAACTCGCAAATGAGAACTATGTAATGATTGTAGACAATGGCATCGATGTTGCATCCATGCGAAAAAACGGTCTAAATATAGATGCATTATTAGTAACCCTTAATGTTATGTTAGATTTATTCATTGAATTAGAGGAATATGAAAAATGTGCAAAGATTAGAGATGTTATTGAACAAATCTAAAATATATAATATATTAATAAATTAATCAAATAATATGAACGAGGAAATATTAAAAAAAATAGCTGAAACTCTTGATAGAATCGCAGTGTGTATGGAAAATAAACAGGCAAGAGACGTAGCTGAAAATAAGAAAAAGTTACAGGAGTCTAAAAAACCATCTACGAAATAAATATGAATTACTATGAAACGCTTAATGTTTCACGAGATGCAAGTCAAGAAGATATTAAAAAATCGTATAGAAAATTAGTAAAACAATATCATCCTGATAAAACAGGAGGAGATGATAGCCAATTTAAAAAAATATCAGAGGCTTATGAAATTTTAAGTAATCCTATTAGCAGGAAAAATCACGATGGACCATCACATCATTCAAATTTAAATGATGCATGGCAAGATATTTTTAATAGATATGATTTTTCTAATGTATTTGACCAATCATTTGGTAATAATGCAAAGGGCAATGACGTTAGAGTTTCAATAAATATAACAATAGAGGAAAGTTATGAAGGAACAAGAAGATACATCGATGTCGGTACTGGTGGATTTAATATTAATATACCTAAAGGAATTCAGAATGGCACAAAACTTAAAGTCCGTGAAAAAGGGCAAAGTCACCCAATTAACTCAAGTGCACCGAAGGGAGATATAATATTAACAGTAAATATTATACACGACATAGATCTAATAGTAAATGGACATGATATTTATGTTGACCTTTATTTAGAATGGATTGATATGTTATTAGGTGGAGAATTTGAAATTAAAACTAAAGTACATACTGTTAAAATCAAGGTACCAGAAGGTTCTCATGATTCTAAAATCCTCAGAGTAGTTGGCAAGGGAATGCCAATATATAACCAAGAAGGATTTGGTAATCTAATGGTAAAACTTAGAAGTTTACCAGTTAATTTAACAGAAAACCAAATAGAATTACTAAAAAAGATAAAAAATTCATAATGGATGAATTAGAAGATCACGAATATGACGAAACAAAATTCATTAAAAAATTACAAGAATCATCGAAGGATGAAATGATGGATTTAATATATAATTCTATAGTAAATGAAAGAATGGGAGCGTTAAAGCATAACGCACCTGTCGAGGATAAAATAGAAGGAGTTCAAAAGATTTTAGATTTTTTCAAAGAAAGAGAAGAATATGAAAAGTGTATTGAACTTAAAAAAATAATAGATAAACTATCATGTTAATATCGAAAGTAGAAAATGGAAATATAGAAAAAGCACTTAAAAATCTTAAGCGTAAAGTTTTTTCAACTAAACAAACTCAGGAACTTAGGGAAAGAAAGGAATTTATAAAACCATCTATTAAAAAAAGAGAAATAATGACAAATGCAAAATACAAGCAGCAGAATATAATATAATAACATTTTTATCCCTGGGAATTAATTCATATATCCATCTAAATATATAATAAAGATAAAGTACGTAATACATTATCTACTAAAAACAAGCAAGAAAGATGGAAGAAGTTACAAGAGATGAAAGAGACTCTTTAATGAGATCCAGCTACTACATAATAACTAGAAATTTTACAAAAACTGTTAACAGATTTATTGTATATCAAGATAGCAAAAATACAATAGATATTCCACATGGAATTGGACAGAGAAGTATGTTTATAGATCTTCTTATAGAGTATTTTGTAGGGTTGGAAGAATACGAAAAATGTGATACCTTAAAAAAGTTAAAGGAACTTGTCACTATGGCAGGTGATTAAATATACTTAAATTTATGCAACAAAAAAAGACGAATTCAGATCAGACACAGAGCATTAAAAAAATGTCAGTCAAAGAAGAGGATATTAAACACGTTAATTTAAAAAATAATCAACACGAATACGTCAATCAAATATTAAAAAACGATATAACATTTTGTTCTGGACCCGCTGGAACTTCAAAAACGTTTACAGCATGTTATACATCACTAAGGTTATTAGCTGAAAAAAAGGTTAAAAAGATAATTTTATGTAAACCTATCCAAGAATCTGGAGAAAAACTTGGATTCCTTCCAGGCGATATTGCAGATAAAATAGATCCATATATGCAATCATATATTTCTAACTTTAAAAAAATAGTTGGAAATGAATTAACTGAAAGTTTAATCCACCATGGATTAATAGAATTCAAACCTCTTGCGTTTATGAGAGGTGATACATTTGATGACGCATTTATGATTCTTGACGAGGCACAGAATGCAACGTTTAAGCAACTTATGTTATTTACTACAAGAATGGGTAAAAGTTCAAAGGTACTTGTTACTGGAGATATTAGTCAATATGATATTCCAAAGGCAAACGCAGGTTTAACTGGATTTATTGAATTAATGCAAGGTATTAATGGTGTTGGACATCATAAATTTTCAAATTCAGATATTGTTAGAGCTAAAATTCTACAAGAAGTAGTAGGACGATATGATAAATGGATGATCGATAATCCTAATAAATAATGAAACTTAAGGTCCATCTATTATATAATACTTATAAAAATATAATAGATGGAAACAAGACAAATATTACTTAAATCAAGTTATACTGGAAATGAAGATACCATAGAAATTGGTGTCGATGAGGCAGGAAGAGGAGCACTCGCAGGTCCAGTTACAGTCGCTGCATGCATTATGCCATTTGGATTTCAACATGAATTAGTTAAAGATTCAAAGTTACTTAATGAACAACAACGAAAGGATGCTAGAAAAATCGTTTTGGAAAATGTAATTGCATATAGCATTGTTCATATTTATCCAAATCAAATAGAATCAACTAACATATTAAGAGCAACATTGCAAGGAATGAATGAATGTCTAGTTAATGTTAAAAAAACACAAGATTTCGATTTTATTCTTATAGATGGAGATCAGTTTCATGGATTTGAAGGAATTCCATTTGAAACAATAATAGGTGGAGATAATAAATACACATCTATTGCCGCAGCTAGCATTTTAGCAAAAACAGAAAGAGATGCAATGATGAAGGAATTAGATATTCAAACACCAGGATATGGTTGGAATTCTAATAAAGGATATGGAACTGCACAACATATTAAAGCGATTAAAGAAATTGGACCAAATGAAGTGCATCGTCCCAGCTTTATATCACATTTATTAACCGCAACAGGATCTTTGTTTTGAGAAATTTAATATATGGAATAATCCTATTCATAGTAGGTCAATCGATGATATGGTTTCAAACAAATGGACAATTCGTTTGGCCATGGTTTAAAAGAAATCCAGTTCTAATTGCATTAATAGGAGGATCTACAATATCTTATATGTTTATAATTGCAACCAAGTATGTTGCCGAATATTATGATGGTCAACTATGGCCAGGGAGATTTATTGGATTCGCGATGGGCATGGTATCATTCGGAATACTAACATATTTTATAATGGATGAACCATTAAATCAAAAAACAATAATATCATTATCACTTTCAGTATTATTAATATGCGTCCAGTTGTTTTGGAAATAAATTATTAAAACTTTTTTAAAAATAAGTAGCCAAACATTTTTTGTTTGGCTTTTTTTGTTTATATTTGTATAGTAATTAAATAACAATATTAAAATATAGAAATATGAGCGAATTAAAATTAGATTATAGTAAAATTAGTGACATCGAGGTAGATGGAATTGATATGGGAGATTATCCTGATTTTTGTGATGCATTTATTACATCTGCAACATATGGCGATCGTGAAATGAATGATGAAGAGTTAGAAGTATTAAACAATGATGGAGAATCTGTATACAATGCAGTTCAGAAATTCCTTTATTAAATTGTTAATAACTTTTTTGAAAATAGTTGCATAAAAGTTTTCATATATCATGGAAAATGATTAGATTTACTTATAATTAAAAACAAACAATTTAAAACAAACACCATGAGTTACACAAAATTTGACAGACACGAAAACATGAATGAAGATGTTAGACATGAAATTATGAATCTTATTAAAGATATTAGATATGATGAAACATTGGATGATAATGACAATATGTTCCATTTAGAAAATATGTTGTACGGAATGTTTGATGGATATCTTTATGAAAATGTTCAAATGTACGCATTAGAATTACCTAGTAACTTAGAAGAAAGAGTAATGACAGTTTATAACACATGTAAAACATACCCTAAATTAAAACAAGCATAATTATGAAAGTATCAGATATTAAATGTAATGGAATTGGTCCTTTTAATCATAACCATCCATCTCGTCAACAAATACAAACTGCAATTTCTTTGTTTAGAATGAGAATTTCAAAAGAAGAAATATTTGAAAAATTTCCAAAAGGTCATGATTATTATGCAGGATCTAGATTTAATTCAGATAATGATGTGACTATTAGGATAATGTCAGCAATTACTGATAGCGTATTTGTAACTCATATCAATAAAAGATCATTCGATATAACAGATGACGATAATTTATTAGTTATAAAAATAATAGAATCCTTTGTTAATTCATTAAAAGGATCTGAAATGGATGAATTAATAATAGATGGAATGCGTGATTGTGCAGGTGCAGACCATTGGTATGCTTTTGAAAAAGAATGGGAGTAATATCATGATATCGTTTCAGGAAAGAAAGGAAAGAATTATTAATACAACACATATTGTATTAATTGATGATTCTACAGTGTATGCGGTTGACTCAGTTGAACAAATAGGTAATATTGTATTTGTTAATGTAGGTAATGGCCTTTTATTCCAAGATATGATGGTATTAACACTAGAGGAAGCGGGTATCGCTGCTAAACTAATATTAAACATTAATAAATATTTAGATATAAAATAATATGGGAGCAAATTATGGATACTGTTGTATCAATCTAACATTAGATAAACAAAAGGGAATCAAAATCGGTAGAGGAATGATTAAAAAAACATTCCAAGCAAAGGGTATTAAATACGCAGGTGAGTTAGCAGAAGCTAATCTCAAGGATATGATTGAAATTCTTAAATGGAATAATGCAAATGGAATTACTATGTATCGTATGTCATCTAGTATGTTTCCGTGGAATTCAGAATATGATATCGAAGAATTACCTAACTATATTGCTATCAAATCTTTATTGAAAACCGCAGGCGATTATGCAACTAAAGTAGGTCAAAGACTTACATTCCATCCAGGTCCTTTTAATATTCTTGCAAGTCCAAATCCAAAGGTAGTTAATGACGCTGTATGGGAATTAACACAACATGGAAAGGTATTAGATTTAATGGGATTACCTAGAACACAATATGCTGCGATGAATATTCACGTTGGTGGAACTTATGGCGATAAAGATTCTGCAATTAAAAGATTTGCAGAAAATTTTAAACTATTACCCGAATGCGCAAGTTCTCGTCTTGTTTTAGAAAATGACGATAAACCAAGCCAATATGGCGTATTAGATCTTTATGAGATTTACAAATTATGTGGCACTCCAATTACATTTGATTTCTTTCATCATTTTTGTTATGAAGATTCTATGACAGAAAAGGATGCATTAGAATTATGTGCAACAACATGGCCTAATAATATTAGACAATTATGTCACTATTCATCCTCCAAGAAACTACACGAAGATAATACGGTAATCCTAAGAGCACATGCTGATTATCTATATGAATTTATCGAAACATATGGAATGGACCTAGATATCGAAATAGAGGCCAAGGCAAAAGAACTTGCTCTTATTAAATATCACAAAGAATTTTCTATGATATATAGTTAATGAATATATTTGAATCAAACGAAACATATAACGATTATCCAGCAGCGGCCAAGGCAAATGCAAAGAAGGCAATCGAATGGAAAGAAAGGTACGGTAGAGATGAAGTAACTGCTGGAACTGCAGTTGGTTGGACTAGAGCACATCAATTATCAAGTGGTGAGAATCTTTCTGCAGAAACAGTTGGTAGAATGTCTGCGTTTAATAGACATAGAAAAAATTCTAAAATAGCTCCTGAATTTAAAGATACACCATGGAAAGATAATGGATATGTTGCATGGCTTATTTGGGGAGGTGATGAAGGTGTTGATTGGGCTATGTCTAAAATGAAACAAATAAAAAATGAAAATAAATTAATATCTACGATGAAACATGTTAAATTATTTGAAGAGTTCTTAGAAGAAAAGAAAGGACTATGGGATAACGTATGGGCAAAAAGAAAACGTGGTGAAAAACCCGCAAAACCAGGTGATGAAGATTATCCGGATGAAGATGCATGGGATAGCGCGCAAGGTAAAAAGAAGGATAAATAATGAAGTACATTAAACTGTTTGAGGAATTTTCAGCCAACCAAATTAAATGTAATAATTGTGAATGGACATGGAAACTAGAAGACGGTGGAAACGATATGTATATTTGCCATAAATGTGGATATGATAATTCTCCAATACTCAGTGAATCATATGTTTTAAAGGAACTTGAACCTAAATTTAATGTAATATTAGATTTATACAACAATGGTAAATTTTTAGAACTTACTCGAATAGTTATTCCTAAAGAAAAAAGAGGAGAAGGTATTGGTTCCGAAGTAATGGATAAAATTAATGAATACGCAGATCAAAATGGTCTTAAAATATATTTAACTCCATCTAAAGATTTTGGTGCAACTTCAACGTCACGTCTAGAACAATTTTATAAGCAACATGGATTTATAAAAAATACTGACAAAAGCGAAACTAGAAATACAATGGTACGTTTTCCTAAGAAATGAAAATAAACATTAACCAATTACATTTAGATGACATATTAGCAAACTTTAAGAAATTTATTAATGCATTAAAACAGGAAAGTAAAGAAACCAAAACAGCCTTTAAGATGTTATATAATCATGCAATAAATACAAGAAAGATGAATGATATTGAAAAGGAATGGGTAGGAACTCAAATGAGCAATGTTTTAAAAACAATAGGACTTACTACAATTGCGTTAATGCCAGGTGGAATGATTGTTGCTTTATTAATAAAAGCTCTTAAATTACAAAAATATATACTTCCTTCTAGTTTTGAATATATGAATAAAAATTAAGATATATAAAATTCAAGTAATCATATAAAAAAAAGAACAGTATGGCAAATATTAAATCATTTGAAACCTTTGTTAACGAAATGGACAGAGCAGAGGAGATAGAAACTAAATTAAATAAGGTTGGAGAACCTGATGAAAAGGATGTAGAAGAAACCGAAGAAGAAGCTGAAGAAGTTCAAGAAGCCGAAGATGTTACTCCAATTGGAATTAAAGAACCGGATGCAAATAAGCAAAAACTTCCAGTATATGCAATGCTAGAAAAATGCTATGAAGAAGTTATTGATGAAGCTAAGGTATGGGAATCTGATGCACACGACGATCACACGATAGAAACATATATGGCTGAAAATTCTGCGTTAGTTGCAAAGATGGCAGTTAACTCGCTTACTGAAATGAAAGGTGATATGCAAACTGAAGCGTTTGAAGCATGCTTGAATAAAATGTCAGAAGCTTATACTAAAAAAATAAATGAGTGTAAAGAAACTAAAGAGGCAGTTGATGCTGAAGATGTAGAATAATACAACTCAATTAAACTAAATAAAAAGTCTATATATAATATTAAACATATATAGACTTTTTTTATGCCTAAAATTCCGATTGAAATTATATACATGCAAGTAGCATACCAATTTGCAAAACTAAGTTATGCTACCAGACGTAAAGTAGGGTGTGTCATAGTAAAGGAAAATCAAGTTATATCATTTGGATATAATGGAACCCCTAAAGGATTTAATAATGATTGCGAGGAGATTAAAATAGAAACGCAATACTATGAAAATCCAGATGCGGTAGTAGTATTAGAAGATTATGGATTTTCATGTAGTAATGGATGTTGTACCAAAGAAACCCAAATCACAAAGAGAGAAGTATTACACGCAGAATCAAACGCAATAATGAAAGTTGCAAAATCAACAATGAATTGTGAAGGAGCGACATTATATACAACAACATGTCCATGTTTTGATTGTGCAAAGCTAATCATACAGGCAGGAATTAGTAAAGTATACTATACTGAAGATTATAGAGATATGAGTGGTGTCGAATTATTGCATACTGCAAATATTATTGTTGAACAAGTAAATACATGGAATGAGTATTAATAAATTAATAGTACCTGGAAAAAAGACTCTTAATGAATTTCTTAAATACAATGGAAGTACTTTATTTTATATGAAATATGTAAAAAAAATAGACGTATTAATAGGAGACGATGACGCAGTGGATTTTATAGAAGATTTCGAAAATAAGTATTATGATACCACAAGTAACATGGAGTTTCATTCGTTGGATTAAGAAACAATTTTATAAAAAGGAATATAATTATGAAAATATACAAATAATGGAAGCAGTGAAAGACTCGGTTAAAAAATATCAATGGAAAAAAGGAGAAAACTTCGGTAAAGTTGTTGAAGTATTAGAACAAGATGAAAAATTCACAAAATTCACAGATGGTTCTCAAATATTTAATAATGCAATACTAGAATTTTTAGAAGAAGTAGTTGGAGATAAATTACCATTTCCAGGGGCAGATTCGTTAAATATGCTATCTAAAGGCGAGGTACCTAATAGTATCAAAAAAAATCAAACTAAAACTAAAGAATCTATTATAGAAATTCAACAAGAAATTTCACCATTAGAGGAATTAGTTGGTAAACTTTCTAAAAAGAATATCGAACCGCTTTCAACGGTTATCAACTTAAATATACCGAATAGACAAATATTTAATATGTTAATCGAATCAGCAGATGAAGATAGAGATAATCTAATTGAAACGATTGCAAGGGTAGCTGTCTCGCAAATTGAGATAAATAAACTACAAGAATATTTAAAAGAAGAAGTAACAAAATTTATCAATAATTATTACAATGAGTAAAGGAACATCACCATCAAGAAAACAATCAAGGTCCCAGTTCGGATCAATGGGTTATTTAAAAGTTAAAAATATGTTTGGAAGATTTTCGGAAGAAGGCCAAGCATGGTATAATAAAATGGCTGAAAATGGAAAAACAGTCCACGAGGCAAATACTAATAGAACATTAGATAATATTGAAAATCAATTACAAACCAAACTGACTTCTATAAAAGAAGTATGGCTTGAAATGGGACATAACGATGATGAAATCAAATTATTAGAAGAGGCATGGTTATTAATGAATATTAAAAATAAAGAAACATTTAAACAAGATAAAAAGGAAGCCAAAAGACTTATAAAAGAAGCCAAAGAATCTTTAAATTCTAGATTAGATGCAAACAATTAAAATAACATTAGCGGATAACGGGGTTATCAAAACAGTATTAGATGATAATATTAATTCTGCTGGAGAAAGTTTCGAATCAACTACAATATATGATTTCGATAACAAGGAAAGCAAAGTTAAATTTATCAAAGAACTATGTATTGACATTGGATTATCCTTTGGCAATTCAAAGAATAAAAAACAAATAAAAATTATCGAAGATTGGGGAGTAGATTATATACCTAGCCAATCTGAGAAATTAGAAAAAATAGATAAACTTAAAATTCAATTAAAGGAATTAAGTGCGTCATCTAAATAATTAATGAATAATTTAACAATTGAATGCGTATGGTGTCCATCAAGGCGTGAATTTAATAAGTTTATAAAGGATATAGATAAAGTGTCAACTAAGGTAATTGACTATGCATCTATCAAGAGTAAACTTATTAAGGCAGATCCCTATGGACAAGAACCTAGCGACTCAGTGGTTGGATTAACTATAGTAAATGAAATTACGCGACACGTACATATCTCTAATGAAAATGTAAATCGCGTAATTTACTTATTTAAAAATCTTGAATATGATGTGGCTATTAATTTTACAAATTTAATAGAGTCAAAGTCAGAAAGAGAAACAATAATCATATTAACAGTTATACATAATAATGTAAAGGTGGATACTCGACTAAACGATTTATTTTACCAAGTTAATATTATTAAAACATGATTAGACATAAACTTTTCTCAAAGGGAGAACATATTCATGTTCTTATTTCCAATAATAGGTATAACAATATAGTATTTCCAGTAAAGGCAATTATACATGATGTGGAATTTAATGATAAAATGCCACGATATCAAATACGTATTACTAAATTCTATGACGATTTAGATTTTTTAAAACGATATATGTTTGATATGAAATTTGATAGAAATTTTGAAGGTGCTTTAACATCATTTAGAATATCTAGACAAAAATTTTCAAATGTAAAGGATTTTCAAAATTATATAGATTCTAAATGGGAAACATATTTAATAGTAGTAGATTCAGTTATGTGTGTTAAGACACATAAGGAAATAAACGAATTATATAATAATATACAAGACTTCTTTATTGAAAAAACCATAAAGGATTTATATGAACTTTCCACTCGAAATACTTATTCAAATGGTTCATATTATTATGGTAGTAAAGGCATATTCGAAGCGCACATCAGGAAATTCCTAGGGGATAGGGCAGGAACATCAAAAGATTATTTTGAAAAATTACTATTTAGACCTAGGACAGTTGATTTGGATAATCTAGAGTAACTTTGGTTTTATAGATATATAATAAAATAAATATATCTAATAAAAATGCCAGATGCAACCAAAGGTTATTTTGATAAAATAAAGGAATCTATTTCTAAAACATCTAAATCCGGATTTGAATATGCAAATAAATCAAGTTTGGGTAAAGGATTTATAAGTGCAATCAAAAGCGTAACAGGGTATGACCCATTAGGAACTGATGGCGCTAATTCTGATGGAGTACATACTGGAGTTAGGAGAGGCGGTATTAGAATTAAAAGTACCGGTACTCCTGATCAAACTGCAAATCGCGCTAAAGCTTCCGATGAACCATTTACCATAATATCATCATCAAAATCTAAGTACTATACTGAAGAAATTGAATCTGAGAAATATACCTCTACACAAGCAGGCGCAAATAAGGGTAAGGTTATTACCGTAGGTAAAAGACCCTATTCTATTTTCAATAAATACTCACTCGTTAATTATAGAGGGAATCCATTAGATCTTAGTGTCGATGGACTTAATGTAGGCTCGGGAAGATACTCTAAAATAGATCCTTTAACTTTAATTAATCCAACTGCTTCTAAAATTATAGAAATCACAGGAAAGGTTGAGGGCAATTTAGGATATCGATATAATTATTCCGATTTTGCATTAACTAGATATTTTGGAAAAATTCCAAATAATATGCTTATAACCTTAAGACGATTTGCATATCCATGTACTGATGATATTATTACACCTAAAGGATTATCTGCAGATGGTAGTAAGTTAGAAGCAATTGGACAACCCGATATTGCGAGGGCAGTAACATGGCTAGGAGAAGCTCCTGGAAATTCAATGGCTGAAATATTAAAATTTTCGCATGGGTTTGAATGGAAAGATGCAGAGGCTGCAGTGCAAACATTACAATCGAAAAAAGGTGCTGCGAGTGGAAGTTTTGGAAATCTAGTAAATAGCAACAAATTTTTATCTGCTGCGGCAAACGCAGCGTCTGGAAAGGATGCAGTTTCATCAAATGCACAAAAACAAAATGCAGGTTATGATGCATTTTCAGATACATATCCAAATCATGTATTTGGACCATTAAATGTTATCAAAAATACATTGGTAAGGGAACAAGGACTTAAATTCTCTAATGAATTTAAACTTAAATTTGAATATGAACTTAAGAGTTTTGAAGGAGTTAACCCAAAGGTGATGATGTTAGACCAATTATCAAATATTCTTGCGCTTACCTATAATAATGCTCCATTTTGGGGAGGTAGTGTTAGATATATTAGCGATGGATCTGTTGCAAAACCCCTAGGGGATTTGGCAAAACTTAGATCTGGCGATTACGGTGGATTTTTAGGATCTATAGTTTCAGATATGGGTAAGTTATTTCAAGGAGTTGCTGACCCTGCTAATTGGAAAAACTTAGCAAATAATAAATTATTGAATAATTTAATAGGTGGTAGTTTAATGGAAATGTTTAACACACCACAGGGAGGTCAAGCCGCTGCAGCTCTTTTAACTGGAGATCCTACGGGGCAATGGCATGTTACTGTTGGAAATCCATTAAATCCTATAATGGTTTGTGGTAATTTAGCAATGACAGATTGCGAAATTAATTTTGAAGGTGCAACTGCTCTTCAAGATTTTCCTGAGAGAATGGTTGTAAGTATTACATTAAAACCAGCAAGACCCCGCGATAAGGCTGAAATCGAATCAATGTTTAATTCAGGCAGAGGAAGGTTTTACGTTCAACCTGATGATGTTGCAGATATTAATAAAACAGAAGATGTTAGTGCTTATGGAAATAGAGATGGTAAAAGAACCGCTAGCGAATTTGTGAATGTATTTAGAAAAATAAGTAATGGATAATGAAATTTAGTACATTAGAACTTAAGCCATTTTCAATAGATGGAAGTAAAATAATTTTAACAACACCGACTGTTGTTTTTGCAAGCGATACTAGAGTAATCGCAGAACATATTATTACAGAGGATCAGATTGGTAGAATGGATTTAATATCTTTAAAGTATTATACCGATGAAAATTATGTTGATTTTATTTTAAAATGGAATAATATATCAAATCCATTTATACTAAATATAGGAGATGTGATTGAAATTCCATATAATAAATCTGCTTTACAAACAATTATTCCTGTTAAAATTCTACAAATATCTAATATAAATGCGTCTAATGCATCAATTCGTAATCAATTCATTGATACTAAACGATTACCTATTAAAGATGCAAAGAGAATTGAATACCTACAGCGAAAAGCAACTCAAAAATCCAATGGATCCAAACAAATATTACCTCCAAACGTATTAAAAGAAGGCGAAAATCATATATCAATCGGAAACGGTACAATAATTATATAGTAAATGGCATCAATAGACAATCATATATTAACAATAACAGAACCTACCATTAAGTTAGATAAACTTGAGTTTGCTTCCATGGGAGAAGGTGAAGGTAATGATAACGCTAATTTATCCAAGGGAATGAATTTAATAGTAATGATTAATCGATACATGTTTAATATGGAAAATATTAAAAGTATGTTAGTCGATTGCATGGGAACTTTACCTACAATCGATTTAGTACTTATAGATACCAATGGACAGTTTAGTGTTGATACCTTTCCAAGGGATGGCGACGTAATAAATTTAAGAATAGGTTCACTTGACAAAAAGACATATAAGGATATTAGAATGGATTTCGATATTGTAAATGTTGAAACACCGCAACAAGGTTCAGATATGAAAGGTGGTAAATATATTTTCACAGGAAGACTTAAAGTGCCTGGATTATACTCTGAAGATTGTAAATCGTATGGAAAGGGAAAATCAATAGACCATGTTGAATCTATTGCAAATGATTTAAAATTAGGAGTTGCTACTAATATCGATTCATCTGACGATGAAATGAATTTAGTAATACCATTTAATTCAATGTACGATACATTAGAAGATCTCGTAAGACACTCTTATATAGATGAAGATAGTTTTCAAACATTTAGTATAGATCAATATTATTATGTTAATTATGTTAATTTAAATAAATTATTTGATTCTGAAGAAACTTTAGAAGATGCAATTTTAGCATATGGTCCAGATTTTACAGATATGCCATCCGCCAATATTAAAGATGATGCAATAAATCAGGCTAAATTACCTCTTGTTTTTTCAAATCATGTTAGAGATGAAGGTACAAATAGATTTATATCTTCACAATCTTTAAAAAATAGAGCAGGTGCTTCTTCTAAAAAAAATGGATATAAAAGAGTTTTACAATATTATGAAAATGATTCTGAAGAAGGATTAGTTTCACATGAAATTGAACCACTCGCAAGTAAGAACATGAAGGATATTGATGAACCTATGAGAGGTAGAAGAGATGAAGATCGATATAAAAATGAAATTAAATATAAATATGTTGGCAGAAAGTCAGGAGATCCCGATACTGCAAATGTACATCTTAACTATGAATATGCTGCAATATCGAATGCGCAAAATATTGATGAAGTTAAAAAGATGTCGTTAGATATAGAATTACCAACGTTTAATCCAGCGATACATAAATATCACAAAATACCAGTATTTATTTATAATAATGATATTGATAGAATGCTAGCAGAAAAGCAAATAAATGATGCAAAAGATAAAGGTGGATTTGAAAGTAAAAAGATAGAAGACTCAAATTTAGGAAATCCGTCAGTATATGTTGTTGATGAATTTTTAAGTGGATATTATATAGTTGGGGGAATTCAATATATCTATAAGTCTGGTAATGCGTCGGTTTCACAAAAGGTAAATTTACTTAGAAGAGAGTGGCCAAGTAGGGTTAATAATATTAATGAGGAAACAGTTGCCCCTACTTCTAAACCTAAAGAGACACCACCAACTCCACCTGCAGTTGAACCACCAACTCCTGAGCCACCTCCGACTCCAGTAGCAGAACCTGCTCCTACGTCAGAACCAACCCCGGAATCATCCGAATATTCATATGTATTTGTAGAGAGAGGCCCTTTAACACGAATAAAAGTATTTAAAGCTGGGGTATTGATATTTACAGGAAATGAACTAATAGGAGTAACCGATGATGATTTAAAACGAACTGCCATTTTAGGATTACAGGATAGTTATCCTGGCGTTGAAAAAATGCAAAAAGGTTAGTTAATATTACATTCATAATAAATAAAAAATATATAATACATGTCAGATTTTAAAAATGTATCGGATTTTAGAAAAGGTTCGCTTAAGAAATATCCATATCAGGATCCTACGTACCTTTCATTTGCCCTTTTATTTGACTGGTATAATCCAGAAGAATCTCCATTGCTCGCAGGTAGTGGTGATATTACTAAACCAGATACACTGGGTCCTGCTGAATTATTCTTATACAACTTAGGACACGCTGACGCAGGTGAAACTGACGCAGGAGTTTTACGTCAATATTATAGAGATCGTTTTGAAGATCTTATTAATTTTAAGAAAGCTCTTAAAGTAATTAATGATGAAATGCCATGGTATTGGCAGTCCCTAAAGGGATTGGACAGAGTTAAACAACATGACCCTATGAATGCATATTTAGGAGGAGATGACGCAAAATTAGAAATAGAAACATTAGAATCTCTTAATCTACCTATTGCAGGTTTAATGCATTTATATCGTAGCGCTATCTTTGATGAAACAAAATGGACATATATATTACCCATTAATCTTAGAAAATTTAAAATGTATATTTATGTTACTGAGGTCAGAAGTATTCAGACGAATGTTAGTACTAAAATGAATGGAATTCCTTCTAAATTAAATAAAGATGCTGTTAGCGGGTTTCCTGGTAACTTTAAACCTACGATTGATTCACAGAATGAAAACGCTGGAATAATGGGAACAACTAGAAGACCATATTTTATGACAGGATTGGGATATTGTGAATTCGATATGACAACCGGTACTGCTATTTTTGCAGATCTTTCGAAAAATCCAGAAATGGCAACTAACTCAATTACGTTAAAATATGAAACATTGGAAAAGGTAGAAGCAAGGGTACTTAATGGAATTATAGAGGAATCTCCATACGCAAAAAATAATGTATCTCCATCGCCTGATTCTGAATTTTTTGAGAATTCTAGTAAAACTCCACTTGAGTTAGCTAAAGAAAAAGCCACCGGAAGAATTGTCGATATTGCAGGTAAAGGGGTTGATGCTATAAAAAAATTAGCTGAAGATAAAAAGAGGGAGATTGTACAGGAAATTAGAACTAGAACAGTTAATAGAATTCCATCAATGGAAAATGTATTCTCTAATATAGTTAGAAAGCTAGATAATGCAACTGATGTAACTCAACAAAAAAGAAACATTGGAAATGCAATTCAATCAAATGTTAATGGAAATGTAGTTGGAAGCACTATTAAACAAGGATTAGATATAGCTGCTATTAAAAACCTAGGAAATGTATATAATTAATGGCAACCGATAAAGAGTTAGATAAAGATAATATTAGAGAAACCCACTGGATTGGTGAGGTTGTAGATAATAATGACCCTAAATTTTTAGGAAGATGTAAGGTAAAGGTATTTGGAAAATTTGATAAATTACCAAATGATTCTATTCCATGGGCAACTCCAATGACTAGGGATTTTGTTGGTTCTCATCACACTCCTAATATTGGTACTATTGTTGCAGTACGATTCGATAATGGAAACATATATCATCCTGAATACTGGTTTCAAATAGATCAAAGCAAATCATTAAAGAAAGATATTTTAGATGCATCTACCGCAGCGCATGATGTTGTTTCATTAGTATATGATGAAGTAAGAAATATTAGAATCTATCACTCACCTGAGGATGGATTGGTAATTACAAGAGGTAGTGGAGCTAAAGAAAGACCATTGATTCAAATTGATGAAAAGGGTTATATTAAAATATCAACCACCGAAAAAATATTTCTAGACTCTGGAAATATATTTTTAAGTAATACCGGCGAAGGGTCAGAAGATGAAAAAGAACCAGCGGTTCGCGGAGTTTCTTTAGAAAAATGGTTAAATAAATTGTTGGATGATTATCAAAAGCATATACATCCGACACCTACAGGTCCTTCAGGTCCACCATCTACTCCAACACCTTTAACCATTTCAAGTTTAAAGAGTGCACATATTGATTACCAACAAAAAGGAAAATAATAAGAATATATAACTTATTAAAACAATAAAGTATGCCTGCTCAGTGGCCAACATTCATATATAATCTTTCAAATAAGCTGATCAGTAGAGATTCTACTGGGCCAGATCACATTGGCATGTTCGTTGCTAATGAATATTTTAATGCCGTTAAAACATCACAAACGTTATTCAACAATACACATAAATCTGGTCAAAAGAAGATATTAGAAGAAGGATTTAAAAAAGCCTTCAATATGTTATATACTTCAAAAGAACCTACTTTAATTGATAAATTTGGAAATGAATTGTACGATGATATGTTCGAATCTTTTCCAGAGATAGACCCAAAAATTGATCCATTATGCGATATGGAAAATTGGATCCTTGAAAATAAGGATACGATTGATCCTTTCCTGTTTTATCAATTTTTTCCATCAACATGCCCAATTAAATTGCCTGGAGCTCCGCCTACTGAAATTAATGTATTTGGAGAAATAGATATAACACTAGAAAATTTATCTGAAGTTATTAAAAATACACCTCGAAATGAAGTTACTATGAAGGTAACAGGGGGTGACGGTGAAGCACCTTATATAATTACATATAAACTAAATGGAGTTGTATTTAATACTACCACTGATTCACAGAGTGTCTCTAGTGTTAAAATACCAACAGAACCAGGGTTTTATGAATATGTATTTGAAAGTGCAATAGATTCTACTAAAAAAATAGAATTAAAAAACGTTAATCAAAGAGCTTCGATCGAAATAACCCCAGATGGAATTCCACGCATTATTAGTGTTGACCAAGGTCCAGAGAGACAAATAGTAGAAGACGTTAATGTGAATTCAAGGGTAGAATATGTTACCAATAGGATCTTAATGCAAAATGATGGAAGTGAATTCTTTAGAAGGTGGATTGAAAACATAGATATTAATAGCTCGGATCCTTTTCTTAAAATGGTAAAGGCCCGCGTATTAAATAGTATGCAGTCTGGAACATTGTTTAATCGCAATTTACATGATAGGTTTTTTCAAGAGGAATACAAATTACATGTCAAACGTTTACCAAAATGGCTTACTGTTGAATTTATAGTACGATACGTGTATGATCCTACTAACATGTACATGGGATTATCTGATTATAAAAAATCAACTAATGATTTCGTAGGTGCGTTTTATACTAACTATAAAAAGAAGGCGGATAAGGATGCGTTGGAGGTTAAACTAAATAAATATAAAATAGAACAGGAAAGATTTAACGAATTAAAAAGAAGATGGATTAATGAAATTTCTGAAAAGGAAAAGGAAAATGAAGGAACTTTGGATGAAAATGATCCGTACTTTGTAATGGCAGATTGTATTATTAAATACTGGATGTCAACTGGCCCAGCGCCATTCACAAATGCTCCTCCAATTCCTCCATGTAATGTTCCTGATCCAGGTGTTTTTTTACCAATATCATACGGAAATACCCGTATTTTAGCGAATGACTTACGAAAGGCATGGAATTCTGGTAAAAGGTTTCAATTAGATTATTTAAATAGACCTGCTGCACGAATAGTTTCAACTGCGATTGCAGTATCATGTGCTAGACATTTACTAAAATTAAAATTTACATATATCGGTAAATTAACAATGGGAACTGTTACGGTTCCGATGGTAGGATTTAGTAAACTTGCATTCTAAGAAAAACATATATATATAACATATTATAATTATTAATACTTAAAAACAAAAAAAATGTCAAAAAAACAGTTAGTAACGGAAGGGATTATTGGATTTGATTGGGACGCGCATTTGGCGGATTGTCCATCATCATATAAAAGACCAAATTCACATGTAAAAACAAAGGATGGTCACAAAGTATATTCTAGAGAACCTTATGCTCAAGAACTTTATGACTTAATGGAAAATTCATTTTCACAAACTACATTAGTATTTGCAGTAAACGTTGGAGAAACTTATACTGGAAAAGTGTATTCAGTTGATACCGAATGGGCATCCATTGATATAGGCCATAGAGAAATGGTTTATGTAAATATGTCAAGAGAATCCGATATTTCAAAATTAAAATTAATACCAGGAACTGAGGTATCTGTTGAAATTACAGGAGATAGAAATGTTAAAGGATTTGTTATTGGATCAGTTGAAGCTGGAATTAAAGCTGCGATTCTTAGAGAAATTTTAGCATCAATTGAAGATGGAAATACAGCTTATATTGGAACAGTAACTGGAATGATTCCAAACGGCGGTTATTTCGTAAATGTACAAGGTATCGATTGTTTTATGCCAGGTTCTCTTGCTGGAATTAATAAACTTGCAGAATTTGAGTCTATTTTAAATACACAAATGTATGTAGTTCCTATGAGTTACTCTCCAGAGAGAGGTACTGTAATTGTTTCACATAGAAAATACTTACAAGCCCTAATTCCTGGTAAAGTTGAAGAACTTAGAAACAGTATGGGAGAAACTAAAACCGGAAATGTTACAGGTTCTGCTAAATACGGAGTATTTGTTGAATTCGATGGTTGTTTAACTGGAATGATTCATGCAAATGATTTAACTTTAGAAATGGCTAAGAAACATAAATCTAGAGAAATTCAACCAGGTGATGAAATTGAATTTAAAGTGAAAGAAATTATTAGCGATACTAAAATTACTTTAACACAATTAGAATACGCTGAAACTGTAGATCCTTGGAAAGAAATAATTGGAAAATATAAATCGTTTCCAACAGAAGTACAAGGTTCTATTAAGTCTGTTAAAGATTATGGAGTATTCGTTGATATTGGAGATGGAATTGTAGGATTATTACATGTATCTGAATTACCTGAAGGCATGGAAGTTGAATCACTTACTAAAAATAGTCCAATCACAGTACAAGTTATACGAATCGATATTGATACGCGAAAAGTTTTCTTAAAACTGTAATTGTTAATAACTTTTATAAATTAATTTACCCGAGATTTTTTAATCTCGGGTTTTTTGTTTATATTTACACTATAATTAAAACAGATAAATATAGTATGAGTAAACTAATGAAATACAACGAATTTATTAATGAATCAAAACAAAATAATATTGTTAATATTATTTTAGATTCATTAGAACCGACAATTGTTGAAATGCTAGCTGCAACCGAAAAATGGTTTGTTGAAACATTTAAACAGGAATTTACCAAGTATGATAGAGAAAGTGCTAGGTTAAACTTAATATATGACATGGTTAAATCTATTGAGATATACACAATGCCATCAGATTCATTAATTTCACTTAATGTTAGGAAAAGTGCCAAAGGAAATATTGAAATTTCTTCTCAAATTCAAAGAGATGGAATTACATATAATTTTAATACTGAAGCTATTTACGCAGGTGGACATAATATTCAAAGACTTCATTATCGATATATTGTTAAAACAACAATTCCTAAAACAGGGGTTAGTGAAATAACAAAAGAGTATACTGAGAAAATTAAGAAAATGTCTAAGCTTGAAAAACTTAATAAAGAAATTAATAGCTATGAACAACGTATCAAAACTGCTGAAGAAAAGGTTGAAGTTAATTCTAAAGTAACGGATGCTGAAATATTAAAAATCTTAAAGTCTAAAGAAGATTGGCGTGAATCTCCTACATGGGAAGAAATAATAAAAAGAGATGCTGCTAAAAATTATAATAATGATGAGGCGCATTATTACAAAGAACAAGAAAGATATTTAAATTCTAGAATAGATCATTGGAAATATTTAAATGTAAATTCAAATAAATCGTGGTTGATAGGTGCTACTAAAGAACTTAAAAAACTACAAGCAAAACGAGATTCTATGGTGTAGTTTTTTACTAAGATATATAACTTAATAAGTAATATATCTATATAGTAATGAATAATCTAAATGATGCAAATATTTTACAAAATGCCTTAGTTGGTGTTGAATTTGAATTTTATTCAAATTTATCAGCAGAAGAAACTGCAGATCAGATTGCAAAAATGCTTGGCAAAAAAATACATGTTGAGAAAAAAGCACACAGCGATTTTGAAGTAACTCAAGATGAATTTAAAATAGAACCTGATATGTCAGGTGGAGCTAAGCTTTTAGAATTAGTTACAGGGGCGTTACCTTATTTCGCAGCAAGATTAATGATAATCAAAGTATGTGATTGGATAGAAAAGAATGGATATACTAATGATCGTTCGTCAATTCACCTAAATCTTTCTTTTGATAAATCTAAAATAGAAAATAAATATAGAATCTCTAAAATGAATACTCTTAAATTCATTTTAGATTTTAATGAAGAGCAGGTGTTTAAATTCTTTCCAAAGAGAGAAAATTCAGCGTATGCAAAATCAATTAAATTTGTTTTACCTAAAGAAGATACCTATTTCTTTGATGGTAAATATATCAATCAACAAAACTTCATATTTCCAGATACTAAATATTATGGTATCAATTTTGAAAAGAGGCACAAAAACTATCTTGAATTTAGATATGTTGGTGGCGCAGATTGGGAAAAGAAAACAACTACAATTCTACATCTAGTCGACAGCTTTCTATTGCAGGTATGGAAATCAACTGAAAATACTGAATTCTCAGAATTAAACGCAATTGAACTTAAAAAAATAATTTCTAAAAATCAAAGAATAATTGATGCAAGAAAGGATTGGAAAACACTACAGGACAATTGGAAAAATGTTAAATTTACAGTTGATTTAAAAGACAATCCAAAAATAGTAGATCTTTATTGGCCAAGTGTTAAAGACCGTGTTATGAAATTATTTACACATGGAACTTTAACAAAGGGGCATATTAATTACGATTCAGATAATGGTAAAATTCAAGTGGCTGATGGTAAATTAGAATATTGTGTAGATTTGCATGGATATGAATTTATCGGATGTTTCTTGAGAGGAGAATTTTCAGAATGTGATATGTATGGTTGCGATATTAGTGGATCTGATATTCATTACTGTAATTTTTATTCAAGTACTCAAATAAATTCAAGTAAATTAGATTCATCATATGTGCATGGTTCATGTGTTACGTCAGATTGTTATATATATGGAAAAGGAATATTTAAAGGTACCATGCATGGTGGTATTTTTAGAGAAGGAAGTTATGACAAAAAACTTGCGAAATTTAATGATGTTGAAATCATTAAATATAAATTAATATAAAAATAAAAATAGTATAATGAGTAATATAATTATAGGAAACGACGATTTATTAAATGATCCTACATGGGGAAGTGATTGTTTTAATAACTTTGTTAACGAATTAGCTGATGAAATTACAGGTTCTTGCATGATTCCTATGAATCTTCCAAGAAAAGAAGTGCAAAATATAGTGTTAAGGGCTAAGAAATGGTTTTATAAAAATTATGAATATTCGGTTAGAGAGAATTTTATGGTTTTACCTGTTGAATTATTCAGTTCAGACCACTTTAAAAATAAAAGAAGTTTTACACTTCCTAAAATGGATATAGTAACTGGAGGAAATGAAGTCTATTCAGTTTATGGATTATTTGAAGTTGGTGCAAATTGGGGAGGTTCAATGGATATCAACTTTACGCAAGGAGATTTTTCTATTGAAAGAATGTTAATGAGCGGAATGAGCGGAGGATCTAGAACGGCTGATGCTGCTGAAAATTTACAATACTATGTAATTAATCAAAGTTTCTTTGACCTTGCCAGACAAATTATTCAAAATCCAATAGGATATCACTATAATCAGTTAACGCATGAATTAAGATTTACAGGAGAAACTCCAAAGAAAAATGTTATTCTTAACGTTTATGAAACAATTCCAGAATGTGCACTTTTCGATGATGAAATCTTCTTTAGATATTGTGCAGCAAAAATTAAAATTTCTTTAGGACAAAAATTATCTATATTTGGGTTTTCTCTTCCTGGAAATATTGAAGTAAATGCGGATGCGATCAAGGGTCTTGGTGAAGATGAATTAGATAAAGTAATTGAAGAAATAAAAGGAGATGAGGGTGTAGATTGGATGATGCATTCTTAAACAAATATATAATACTATGGAACTATACATAAAAACCCTAGGGGATCCTAATTACAGAGATGACCAAATGCAGTCGGATGAGGAAATTCAAATGATGTTAACTCAAATCGAAACATTAGTATTTACAAATAAGGGAGAGGTAATGGGAGATCCTGAATTTGGATTAAACTTAGAAGATTATGTGTATTCATTCATGTATAATGATGACATGTTAATGGGAGTAGTAAATAATGCAATATCACGTTATATTCCACTGTCTGCAAAGTATCCGGTGAGCGTTGAAGTATCATATACCACACAGTCCGATAGGAATGCAGTTTACATCGATATTACTATTGATAATAGATATGGATTAGGACTATACATATAAAATATATAAAAAAAATGGCAGAATTAAAATTTTTATCAACCGCTAGAATAAAGGCTAGTGAAATGTTAGCAGACACTAGGACATATATCAGTAGATTATATGGAGTAGGTGGAGAATTATTTACAAGGGCTTCTCCATTTTCACAAATACTAGAAGTATTAACAGAGCTTTCTAATTTAATATTCTTTTATATAGAGGATGCAACCGTTGAACAAAACATATTAACCGCACAGAATAATGAATCAATATATGGTCTTGCTAGATTAGCCGGACATGATTCATATAGAGGAAGTTCTGCGATTGGAGAAATAAAAATAAGATTGAATACTAGTGCATTTAATGATATCGCAGGAGATGCTATTAATATTCCAGCAAATACAATAATTAAGGCTAATAAAAATAACTTATATTATTTATTAAAAACAAGTAATGATCAGTTTAGAATTGAAAAAAGTAATCCTGAATATTTGTATATTCCAATAATGCAGGGTAAAATAGAAAATCAAACTATAACTGGAACTGGTGAAAAACTGCAATCATTTAATCTTATTATTAAAAAGAATACTGACCACCATTCTATTAAACTGAGTGTGAATAGTGAGCCATGGAGCAAATACGATTCTTTATATGATATGAAGTATGGCACTAAAGGGTATATTGTAAAAACAGGTATTACTGGTGGTTTAGATATTTATTTTGGAAATGGATCATTTGGAATGATTCCAGTTGAAGGAGCTACCATTGATGTAGAATATATGATAACGGATGGGAGCAAAGGTAATTTGACAGGTTCTAAAGATCTTAATTTTACATTTGAAACCGAAGGATACGATTCTTTAGGAAACTCGTATAATTTAAATAAATTACTAGAATCTTCATTTACAACAGCACCGGTAATGGGAACAGATCCAGAATCGATTGAACTTACAAAATTAATAGCACCGATGCAAAGTCACTCATTTGTCTTGGCAACTCCTGAACACTATGAGGCCTTTCTTTCGAGATACGGTATGTTTTCATATTTAGATGCATATAACACAACAGATGATGGATATATTGACGATGACAATGTAATATATTTATTTATGTTACCTGATACTGCGAAAAAACTTTCAAAAAATAATGATTATTTTAATCTTAATAGAGAAGAATTTTTCTTTTCTGAAGATGAAATAAATGGAATACTATCTAATATAGAAAAATCAGGACAACAAATGGTTACAACTGAGGTAAAAGTGGTTGATCCTAAGGTTCAATTTTTTAGAATGGATATTAAAGTTAGATATTTTGAAGGATATGATAAAACAAATTTATATACTGCAATTCGTTCTAAAATTTCAAACTATTTAATTAATATAACAAGAAGAGACCGTTTGCCAAAGTCTGATATTATTGCACTGTTGGAAGGTGTTGATGGAATAGATTCAGTAAATGTTAGATTTGTTTCAGAGGCTGAGGAAACTGCTAGACGAAATGGATATTATACAAGCGAAACAGTTACTGTTACACCGAGTACTCCAATACTTGAAGATATTGGTAATGGAAAATCTAAATATGTTTTCTTTAAGAGAACAGTTACAAAAACAAATATTAATTTTGAAGCAGGAGCCGCTCTTCCAGAGAATGTAATTAACTTAGATTCATTTGGAGATATTCTTTTAGATAAAGAAGAAGTTGCATTATTTAGAGGTGGATGGCAAGACAGAGAAGGGATAACAGTATTAGATGATGCAAAGATGGGAGAAATGGCAGCACTTTCAATTTATTTTGATGAACCTGCAGTCCCAAATACAATATTCAGTAGAGTACAATCGCAAAATAGAAAAGCATTATAATGGACTTATTAAGTAATTTATTTAAAGTTCGTAAAGTTAAATTATACGATACTAGATTATCCGCAATGGATGATAGGAAAAATGTTGGAAATAATTACAGAAATAATATTTTAATTAATTCAATTTCGCAATATATTCAGAGAAATGATGCAGTAAATGACTTTATAATTATGATTCAGCATGTTATTGCAGATTTAGTAGATTCAGTTACATATTTAAAATCATATAAGTCCTTTACCCTTAAAAAGGGAGACAAAAAAGTTAAATAATAATGGCATATAATAAATTAAGATTCTTTGATAGTGAATCAAATGACCTAAACCTTCTATATAATTCAGACACGAATATATGGGAAGGTGTTTGTTATTTACCAAAGGTTTCAACCGGTCTTTATGAAACTCTTACTATTTATATATTAGAGGAAGTTCAAGGGGAGTTGGGAAATACCAAATACATTACACCAATTGCAGAAAATGCAAATCCTACTTCATTTAAATTTAAATTCTTTAATGGATATGAATTTAGTGAAGATATTTTCATGTATGGCGCTGAAAATATAGGTGGTAATTTAGAGATTAAAAAAATCGAAGAACAAACCTTTGATTTATTAGATGCAACCTTAAGTATAGGAATAAATTCAGATGGATTTAAAATAATTGGAGGAAACCTTCCATTATCTCCGATGAAATGTAATATTGCTCTTATGAGTAATATTGACAACTATCATACTAGACTTCTTGATATTACTGAAATTACAGATGGAGTTGAAACTCTAGTGGCAACCATCAGAATTTACGGAGAAACTGAAGAAGAAGATGAAAGACTTGCAGTCCTATTATCAAATATAGGAATGACTCTTACTCCAGAAGATTATATGATACTTAAAGATGCAGACATTAAGGAGTTATCTCCTGACTGGCTGTTAATGAATCAAAAGCGTAAAGAATTACTTTTACAGGCAAGCACTATTAAACCGTTTGTAGGAACGTATAAGGCTCTATTAAATGCAATAGATTTTTTCGGTTATGACAAAATAACTCTTAAAGAATATTGGTTAAATATCAATGAACAGTCTGAAAATTTTGGAAAATTAAAGGCAGTTGCTATTCCAAATCAAGAGGTTACTGGATTTTTAGCAGATAAAAATAAAGGACACGAACTTCCAAGTTCAAATCTTAAAAAGACAAGTAGGTTTTCATTAGTTTATAGATTAAATGAGGCAGATGGCGGTGTAGACGAATGGGATATCCCAACTGTTAAAGAGTCTATTGATTATTCCCCTGATGAAGTATTGATTAAATTGTACGGATTAAAAAATAAACTACAAAAGAATTTTTTACCATTACAGGCTAAAATTGTAGATATCACGGGAGAAGGCGATTACTTTTCTCAATTTAATTTAAATGTATGGAATAATCAACATTCAATAAAGGTGCAAAATGCAGGAGTTGATGTTACATTCCACAGAATACCTGAGAAAAGACAGGTATTTATTGAAGATCTTAGAAAGGTAGATTATAGGCTTACTGGAATTAATCAAGATTTTAATGTATTAACAGATTCTGACAGAGAAGAAATTACGCAATCAATTATAAATTTTTATAATGGGTATTATAATGATGATCTATCGTCCTTTAATACGCTACAGGGTATACCTGTAGGTTGTCCTATTGTATTAAGTGCAGATTCATTTATACATATGTGGGATTCAGCTGAATTCACGTGGATGGATGCAAACGATACAGGTAATCATTTATTGACATGGAACAATTGGTGGAAACAAGGAGTCTATGAAATGGAATGGATAGTAAAGGGACCTAATAATTATTTAAAAACATTTAGAGGTGGTGTAGGTTATTGGGATAACACTGGAATATTTCATCCGGAGTATCAGCAATTTCCATTAGTATTGCCATTTGATGGAATGTACTCGGTAGAACTTGCAATATTTGATTTATATAATGTAAGAAGTTCATGGAGAGAAGAGAATTATTTTGAAGTAAAAAATAAAAATGTTGAAGTATATGGATTATTTCAACGTATGCTTCCTAAATTAAATTGGAACCAATATAAATATGATTGGCAAGATACTGGAAGCGACTGGGATTGGGCTAGAGAAAATACCGCGAATTTAGATAGTATAATTGCAACATATTATTTAACATTAGATAGAGCAAATTATGTACACGACGGTGATGATGGAGAGGAATTCTCAACAGTTAGAAGATATTTAGATAGTAGTACACCTACTGGATTTAATGAAACTCCAGGTCCATATCAATGGAAAGAATTAAGAACCCAGGAATGGAATGACGGTGCAGAAGTTAATTGGGATATGATGAGAGTAGGCGCTGATATTACGTCTTCATTTAAATTTGATATTAGACAATCAGGAGGGTATACTAATGGATATGAATTTTTTATAAAACAGGTAGATCCTGGGACTAATATTGAAATAATAGATTCATATAAAATAATATCAACATATCCTACTGATAAAAATGATTTAGTAGCATGGAGTAATGTCGCAAATGAACTATCATCCTTAGATCCAACTGAACATCCTATTTTAACTAGATTTAATTATAATGCGATATTAAAGGATAATGGTGGAGATGGAATTGAAGATGAATGCACCTATATTTTGGTAGTTGGTGAAGAACCTTCTAGAACAAACGATTTTGAAATTGCAGGATTTTTAAATCCTACTGGCGGAATTATAGTGCCCGGATCTGAAGTTCACTTTACAAGTTACAATCCGGATTTTAATGATATATGTATAATTGATACACATATGGAAGTGAATAGATTAAACCATGTTACATTTTCATATGATATTACAAATATGCCAGGTATTATTTCGCAAAAATGGACGTTAAAAAACAATAGTGAAAATGTTAATGATATATATTATAGTAATACGTGGCTAACATACTTATTCAAGTATAAGGGTGATTACACTATAGAGCTTGAATTAACAGATGTTAACGGAAATAAAAACAAAATAAATAAAAATATATTAAAAATCATTTAAAATGGCAAGTATAACAACTATCTTAGGAACCGACAGTGTTTCCTCATCAAGAATTGTAATTAACAATAATTTTAGTGCATTAAATACCCAACTTGGTAACTTTGCATCAGTGTTAAATACAACAAATCAAACATTATCATTAACTGGCGAGATTAAGGGAGGTACCCTTAGAACAAACAATGGTACAATAGACACGTTGGTTGTTTCTTCAACTGATATTACGGCAAACGTTGCATCTATTTTCAATGCAAAGGTAACTTTACAAAATGCATTAATTTTGAATATAGAAACTGGGATTACTACTATTCCAACAGCTGGATATCTAGCATCTACATATATTTTGGGTGCATTTAGTTCTCCAATTGTACTTCCAAATGCGGAAGATGGCCAATTAATCACATTAATTGCGGGAAATGGAGTAATAAATTTAAATGTTAGTAAACTTCAAGGTCCTACTGTTGTTACAATTAAGGCATCAGGATCTATTACATTGATGTATTCTAGTATAATTTCAAAATTCTATGTAGTTTCAGCAATTAACGCAACAGTAACATATCCTACATAATAAATATAAACATACATTAAATGGCAACACCATTAATAAGAATACCTCAAGAACAAGGAGGAACTATGTATGCATTTTCAGGTGCAGCTAGGGACTTAACGAGAGCATACTATAATCCAGATATTAATTTTGAATATTCTAAATTTGCGCTCGTTGATATTCCGGTAGTTGCTGCTCCTTCAAATGGTGAAAATTACATCCAATTCGAAAATTTATTCGAAGGGGGAGCTTCACCCGCATCATCATATATTCCAAATGCCGATGCAAACGTTAGTTTTGCAGAAACGTTGCAAAACTACGCACTGAATTTTGAAAACTTCATTTTGACTGATGACGATTTTGATCCTTCAATATATGCGTCGGATGCTGAGAAAGTTTTCTTTAAATGGTTACATCACTTAGGTGCATTTGAAGTTAAACCTGCAACCACACAGGAGGCCATTTCTGGATATTCTAGAGTGACTGAGAATGAAGATACCACCGATACTGGTAATAATTATAATAGAGTTGTAAAGTACCTTGGAAACATTGATGTATCTAATGACAAGAATTATCAAGGAAATACTTACAATGAAATATTTGTAAATGTTCCATCATATGCTGGATATAGTCCAGACATTTTATTTAAATCTTCAAATTATAATACAACTGCCTCAAATTATTTACCAGGATCAGAGATAAATGGAAGAGGTGGTCAATCACATCCGGATATTAATCTAACGTTAGACTCTCTTGCTGACAATGTTGATGGTACTATAGACTTGGATCCAGGAACTTCGTATAATTATGGAATTGAATGGAACTCATCCATATATGCTAAAATAGTAAATGATCCTACATTAAATAATTTTGGAGATTATTCTAAAAGAGGTGGAGATTTTAGATTTAATGCAATTTTAGTTTACTATGATTTATATTCTAAATCGAATGTAGTAAATAGATCAACAAATCTATATGGTATAATCCTTTTAGATAATTTTAAAAATGATCCTAATTCAACTGGATGGTATATTCCAGAATTGACAAAATATAAACCAAACGATGTTACTGGATTAAATGGTAATGCGTTTGCATTAAAGCTTAATGTTAAATTTAATTCCTCATTGGATAATGTAGGAGTTGAGTCTAATATTAATGACTTTACCACATTTTCAATGGACATTTTCTTAGACACAACCACTGCTTTAGAAAATGCTGCGAAATTAATGGTTGAAGCTAATAATAGATATGCAAGTATCGTTGATAGATTAGCAACCGTTGAAGATTTATTAATGACATCGGGCGAAGCGGCTGATCTATCGGTTAGGGTGAGTGCACTAGAGAAATCCCTAGAGGATGCCACTCTTAATTATGCTAATTCTACATCTATTTTAGATATGATTACCTCAGTTAACTCTAGATTAAACCAAGTAATCAATGGACAGATACCAACAGAAGTACAATACAATACTGATGTTTTATCAGGTGGTGATGGAATGACAATAGATAAATCAACACAGTCTTCTATAAAATTAGTAAACACTAATTATGGATATACATTGAATGATATCTTTGAATATGATTTTATTTCTGCGATTACTGGAAATTTAATTGGATCTTCTAATTTATTCAATATGACATTAACTGCATCTAAAGGCCTTATTACAAGAGTAAGACCTTATGAAAACTTAATAAGAATTCATACCAATACTGGAGTGTTATCAGGAGATTTGAATATATACCTAGATGATAGTATTAATAATTGGAAAAAAGGACAAATAATTAAGTTCTCTTTTAAAAATTTACTACCATCACTGGGAACTAATAAAATTAACATATACACTGATAAACAAAATGGATGGTTATTAAAGGCAACATTAGATACATCAAATCTATTAAGCCTAAAACCATATATTGAATTAATATGTGTAGACCAAACAAACAAAACGTTTGAACTTGAAATTATAAGATAATATGAGCACTAGCAATTCAATATCACAATTACTTGAACAGTTTTTGGAGTTAAACACTAACTCATTAGAAACTTTTAATAGAATTAATGAAGCAATAACCACCAATAAAGAAACGGTGGTTATTGATCTTTATAATAGCAAGACAGGGTCCATGGAGACCATTCAAATTCCAGCGTTTGGATATTTGAAAAGAGAAATTGAAAGATTAAATAATAATATTAATTCAATCAGTGGTCTTGAAGGATCTGATGCAAACGTAAGATTAAAGGATGGTTCATATAGAACTATCCATACTGCAAGATTAAAAGGTCCATCTAAGGATATTACATCACTTGCAACTCCAACAACGTTCACTACTAAATTAAATGAATTTTTCGAGGATTTTCTTAATCCATTACTAACAATAAACCTTGATGTCACTGGTCAAATTCCAGTTGAAACAGAAAAGGTTTATGTTGAAAGATTTATTTTTGATTACGAAGATGCTGCAACTAGTACTGCATTTGATGAAATTTATAAAGGTGGAAGTGAAATTGACTATATCACATTTAAAACTGCAATACTTGATAATGCATATAAATATTATGTTGACGCTGAGGTTTTAGATATGCCGATGCGATTAATACAATATAGTGGAGCCTTTGACGTTACTAAAATAGATAATGCTGAAAAGAATTATATTATTGATGGGGTATCTCAGACTAAAACCATAAAATTATATACGGTTAATAAATTAACATATACTGATTCAGCAAAAGCGCTTAAAGATACGGAAACATTAAAGGTTAGCGATTCACTAATTATTAATTCTGGTAATTATAGAACACGATACCAAATCGTTTCTATAGATAATTCAACTTCACAATTAGAACTTTTATTATTAGAAGGTTCAGAGGTTGTAAAACTTGGTGCAAATCAACTTGGAATCTATAAAGACGTAGATACCAATTTAGATATTGAAGTTAAAGTTGGATATAATGAAAGACAAGTTGTCTTTGTAAAACCAATCGATCCTAACTCTAAAATCCCAGCGGAGAACTTTTCGCCTGGGATTGCATTTTATTCAAATGAATTAGAGATTACAGATACAACTGGAGTCTCTATGACATTAGCACAATATTATAGAGATCAAGTTTCTGACTTTGGACAATTTATTAAATCACTAAAGGTAGATTATATTCCACCTAGTTCAGTTGGAATTGTACCAGATTCACCTACGATTGATGCAACAAATTTTAAAGTTGTTCAAATTAATAAACACCTTACTGATAATACAAACACAGATAAGATTAAACAACTAAAATCTGACAAGATTGCAACAGAACAATCTTTAAAGAAATTAGATGAATCTATTAAACAAAAAAAATCTTTAGTAAATACTAAGAAGTTTTCTTCAAGTGCAGAAAAGGATACGCATATTAATGAGCTTAGTTCATTAATATCACAGAGAGAATCTGAATCAAAATTATTCTCATCTATTGTAACTGAGATTAAATCGTCAGCAGAGTCTGCAGATTTACAGACAGTTGCTCCAAAATTTAGAGTTAGAGGATTTTGGTCTATTCCAGAACCAAAGAAAATAGGTAATGAAGTTTCACAAGAAGTTGTTCAATTTAAAATTAGATATAGATATGTTTCTACTTCTGGTAAAACTGCTTCTGTTGACCAAATTAAATTTACAGATTCAACAAATCAAACTGAAAAAACAGCAGCGTTTTCGAACTGGACTGAAGTATTAGGACCTGTTAGAAAAAGACAGATGAATACTGAAGGAAAATATGTATGGATTATAGAAGGAGAAGAAGATGCGGATGCAGTTAACTTTAATTCATTTGATCTTCCTATAGTTCCTGGTGAAATCGTTGAATTTATGGTTAAGTCTATTTCTGAGGCAGGATTTCCAGCAAATCCAGTTGAGTCAGTATGGTCAGATATTAATAAAATAGAATTTCCAGTTGCTGAGATTAATACTGATGTATTAAGTGATACAATAAAGTCAAATGAAATGGATGCGTTAAAGGTATCTATTAAGGCAGATTTAGAATCGGCGGGTGTTTATAAACATGTTGAAGATTCATTTACCACAGGTGATACCACGTATTCCCACAACGCTAATTCAATTGCTTCTGGGTTTTTAACAGACCAACAAGCTCCTATTTCAGTTTATGAAAAGTTATTAGCTCTTCAAAATGAAGTATTGAGTTTACGTGCCGTTATTGAAAAAACTACTGGAGAATTATTAGTAAAAATTATTGATGAAGATGGTAACGTAACACCAGTAACTAATAATACAACAGTTCAATTATTTGCAGGATATTATGTTAATGAGATTCCTACAACAAATGGTAAAGGTGCTATCGTTACTAAAAACTTTAAGATAGAATTATCAAATACTAAAGCATCTGATCTTGAACTAATAAGCAGAATAGTGGGTGATATTACGCAACCTGCTCCAATTTCTACAACTAATACCAGGTTTGGTATTGGAACTGGAACACCAGATCCTGTGTATAACAGTGATTATTACAGACAAGAAGCTAGATATGACTTAGTTCCTATTGTTTATCAAAACATCACAGGAGCTACTGACGCTACCTATTTTAATAATGGACCAGATCAGTCAATTCAATTAAAGGGACAATTCATTTATTCAAGATTTAGAAATATTGCAAACGATGATAATTTATATGTTATAACAGAGGGAACTAATGGAGATATTGACCCTAATTCAGGATATGGGTATGACTCATATGAATATGGACTTAAATTCAATTATACTACAAATCCTATAATTTCAGGAGCTGGAATTTCAAATTTTGATAACGCCGTTATAACTAATTGGACTTCTGACAACGGTTCTACTGATTTTATATGGTCAGGTTCTTTTTCAGGAACTACCCCTCAAAGGACAGCAGTATCTACTGTTACTAATTCAAATTATGATGCTGGAATATTTATGCATTCTTCACATCCATTATTGCAAAATGGTGCTAAAACTCCATTAGAAATCATTAGTTATGGAATGGTAGGTATGCCAAAAACCGCGCCTAGAAGATCTACTGATATTCATGGAATTAAACAAACTCCACTTAGAATAATAAATACTATAACGAATAATGGTACAGTTGGTCCTAGATCTACTATTAAAAATGGATTTGCGCCAGAAGATCAATATTTACTAGGAGGAAGATCATGTGGATCTTTCTTATATATGTCTCCTCTTAATATAAATTCATTAGTAGTTTCATCTTCTAATAAAAATGGAAAGAAAATAATTCCAGGTGGATCTGCAAATGCAATCACAGTTGATTTAATATTTCAATATAGAATGACAGATTATTATGGAGTTGGAGATACTGGAACGGGTAGAGTTGGTGGTGTACTTGCAAATACTCTTACTAATTTAACGTATTCCAAGAAAATAGGTATTGATATTTTAGATTTTTCAAATATGGATTTTCAATTTGATATTGAAGTTTACTCAAAATATACAACGCAAGGTAAGAACATAAATAATATTACCAGTTCTATGTTAACTAATTATAATACTAATGTAATCGGTGGTACCTCTGGGGGTAGAAGAAAATACCTAAGTGATAATACTATAAACTATTCATTCCCTGAGATAACACAATGGTAGGACGTTGTTTAGATTAGTCCCAACTATACAAGGGATATATAATCTAAACAAAAAGAGTCTTATACATGGCTAACATTAATACTAATATTGAAAACAGTTCAATAGATGATAAATCATTTGCACTTTTAAGAACAAACCCTAAGTTAACAAGTAACGCAAAGTTACTTGTTAACAATGTTGGTGATTTATTCTTAAGTTCTTTTAGAGCAAATAAGGAACTTTCCAAAATAGAATATCAAAAGTATGCAGTATCATCAAGCGGAAGATACTCAGACGATATCGCTAAATTTTACAAAGGTCTTCCTTCTACCCAAAAATATCAAGTACTTAGATCTAATTCAGATACCACAGTATTCTCAGACTATAAATTTCAGTATGAGGATCAGTATCAATATGGCGCTATTCATAATGTTACTAAATTATACGATGAGCAATATAAGATTTTTGCGCCATTGTGGCTTGATAAAAAAATTCCAACAAATTTTATCGTATATAGAATAGAGGATGTTGATTATTCTGATACATTTACTGAAAATGTGCAAGGTCAAAATTCAAGAATAAAGGAATTATTAAAGAATGCTACAATTGTAAAAACTTTTGACCTAAGCAAAGGTTCAAATCTCGGTACATATTTAAACAATCACATTAACGATAAATTATTTCCTGAATCATCACTTACTGTTAATTTTGCGGAAGGATCTCAGACAACGTTTAATGGAATTGATTTAAATAATGGTGGATTTATAAGCAAAGCTGAGCAATTAGATAAGTATTACACACAAGTAGATTATCCAGAAATATTTAGCAATGAAATAATAACGCAAGGGTTTGAGAGAAATGAAATAGCAATCGCTAATATAATTAATCTTGAATTTTTATTCGACGATATTAATGCTGATGATTATAAAATATATAGATATTTTGGATTATATGCAGATTCGCACGACGAAGGATATTTTGATAGTGAAGGAATGAGTATATCTGGAATTATTAATGTAAATTCAAATAGTTATTCAAGCTCTTATAATCCAATTGGAACAATTACACATTTAGATATGTTTCCACGCGCATCTGATTTCGATATTCCACAATTAAGATGGGTTAAAGATAAGAATAGTAATTTTTATAATTTAAAGAATGCAATAACAATTCCAAACCACAGATTGATTATTTCTCCTAATAAAACAGGAGCAGATATGTTTACTGGATTTGCGAAGAATGGCAAGATTGTTACAGCATCTTCAAATACTCCTAATTCTAGAGGATTTATTAAGTTTACAGTAATTAACGTGCCTAATCAAAATGATAGACTTTTTATATGCGATAAAACTGAATTAGGGATTTCGCAATATAATTTAGGAGATTATATTGTTATTGCAGATCCTTCTATTTTACCAGGAAGAGCAAGCGGTAATAAATTTTCAAATCAGGGGAGTTTACAACAAATTGCCATGGCAATTTCATCTGCAATACAAAATGGAGAAATTATAACATATGAAGTTACAGTGGATGGTACCTCTGTTATTATTGAAGATTATTCAGCAGGAAATAGAAGAAGGCAAAATGCATTTGGTGTTTATAATTTAAATTTTGTTGATTTTGTTACAATAGATTCAGGAGAGTTAAACGATGTTGGTTTAGTGGATTCATTAGTCCCTATTACAACAAACACAGTATTTAGTCACTGGAGCATATATACAATGATTGGAGGTTCAAATGAAGGACAATCAATACTCGTTGATAAAAAAGAAATAGGAAATGTGATATCCGGAGAATGGGTAAAACAAAAAGATTCAAATATATTTGTTCAAATAATTGAAATAGAAAAAGATCCATTCAATATTGATTTTTATAGAGTAGTTTTAAATACTCCAGTTAAATTATCTAATGATAATACATTTGAAATATATGAACCATATAGAGTTTCACATGGTTTATTTTCAGCATATGATTTTAAAGATTTTGATTTTGATTTTTATTCTACAAAAAATTCAAAACTAGGAGATTTGGTATATGATAACGATATGATTTCGTTGGCGTCGTACGATGGATTAAATGGAGTGCTAGAGTCTGAGACTATATATAAAGATAGTGTACAACAAATTATAGAAAGTGAATACGATCGACTTAATGAAAATCAGTTAAAGGAAACTGCAATATTAAGTAGAATCGTTCCTACTATTTGTAAATTTGAATTAAAAAATGCAACTAACGCTAGAAATCTTCCATATGTATTAAATGTAAATGAAGCATTTGGTGAAGATAATCTTTCTCCAAATATTGAAATAGAATCAGGAAGAAAGGTAGAATTAATGAATATGGAGCACTTTCATATCAATAAAATACCATTTAGATTATATGGAACTGGCAAATTAGATTTTAATAATTATTTAAATTTTAATGCGGATGAAGGAATAACAATGGATAGATTAAAAGATACTAATTTTAATTATTTTGATGTTCACTTTAATTGGAATGGATATTATGATTCTGTTGATGATGTGTGGTATGACAATACCTATAAAAAACTTTGGAGCAAATTTGATATTGGAAACTCCGAGAGAAATTCATCTGCAGTATTTAGAGGACTTAGGTACTCTTATTTAAAAAGAAAAGAAAATCAAAAAGAAGTACCTTCTGAATTTATAGCAGACTCAAATGTTAATGATTATAAATTTGGTGTGGTATTCAATTATAATAGTGGACCAACTATAGAAAATAATACTGTTAATTTCAATGTTGTTAAAAATGATATTTTTAAATTTATATGTGTTATCGTAGAAATTAATGTAGTAGAAAATGATGTTGAATATATTGATAGATACCAAATGTATTCTTTATCAGATATTGAGGTTAATAATACTGTGTTAGATACTAATATACCATTTTTCATTGATTTTGATAATTCAGACTTTCACTCAACTAACATGGATCAAGAATCAATTCTGAAAGCTTCGCAGTTTTCAATCCTGGATGGTACTGCTCAATTTAAAAAAGTTATTACGCGTGATGAGTTTGGAGAATATTCATGGATATATTTCGAGGCGCTTGGTAGTATTTATGCGGTAAAGGTACTTGAGGTTATTAATGATATAAGTGTTAGGGTAGGCGGTTGGCCGTGGAAATTTGATATAATTAATGGAGAAACTACAGTTCCTTCTACCAGACTAAATCCATCAAACTTTTCTCTTATTGCAATTAATGGAGAATTTAAATATTCAAAGGGAGGTAGAAACGGGTTTACGGATATATTGAATGAAGTAAATGCATATAACTTTACAAAAAGATTTAATCAGTTTGGAGATATAACATACACTACAATTAATATTGATTCTAGTGTTACTCTTAATGATTTTGTATTAAATATAGAATCAGGCGTTGATATTATTAAACCATCGCTAATAAGGTCAGAGACTGACCCATATAGACCCAAAGCATATCAATTGTCATCAGGAGAGATTGGTAGTATAATAACAGATAGAGCCGATGGTGGTTATATAACATTATTACGAAGAATGAATGGAGCGTATAATCCATCATTTAATAATATTATTACATTTTCTGATATCTATACAAATAATAAAATTATATTGGATGGAGAAGTTATTAATGAAAGAACAAATTTAATTTATAATAAATTTAATAATATTTCAATTGCATTTGATTCATATAAAGAAGTCAATGCAAACTATGGATATATTGATAACTATTTTTTCCATAAAACAAATGCAGAGGATTCTAAAAATATATTAAAACTTTCTCAAACATCTGATAAGTTACCACTATATCCTAAAATCGGAGAGGTGGCAATTGATAAGAAACAAATTAATATGTTTAAATCCAAGTATTCTATCGATTATTTTACAAAATCACTTTCAGGAGGAGGCAGTGAATCAGTAACTGGAACATTAAGTCCAGTTGAAAAGAAAACGTTTTTATCCTCTACTATAATGAAAGTTAAAAATGAGTATGATATTACAAATTATACAAATACTCAAGAATTTTCATTAGACGCGCTGGACAAGGTTAGATTAAATTTATTGAATACCTCTTCAATACACTGGTATGAGGATGATTCACAAATTATTGCAGATATTTATTTACCAGATGCTATTTTATCAGAATTAATAGAAGATGGAATTACTTCAAAATTTGAAAAGTATGTAATACCTGAAAACTCGTATGGCGATAAAACAAGTCTAGATGATGATTTAAAAATATATGCAGATTACAATATTTCTCCAAGATTTATTATAGATGCAATTACAATATATGGAATAGAGGGTAAAGATTTAAAAACTGAATTCTATTCTACTAAATATGTATCGGAATTAACTGATAATGGATTTAAACCATTGACTAATTACAATATTCAAAGTTATCAAAACGATGGATTGAGTTTTAGATTAATATATAATAAGAGAAGTGGATATTTTTATAATTTTAAAATACACGTTAAAATACAGGCTTAATTAATGAAAATCGATATAAAAGAAATATTCAAAAGTGACATGGATGCGAATGGTCCAGGATGGTGGTCAGTTCCGAAGGTAGATAAAATTAATTATAATTTTTATCAATTAAGGAATGGAGGTATGCCAGGCCCTGATGGTCGCATTGGCCCTGATGGTAATTTTGGGGCAGTTGGAAGGAAAGGATTCCAGGGTGCTATTGGGAACTCTGGATTTCAGGGAGCACAGGGTGTTTCTGCGGATACTGATTGGATTTATTTTCAAACAGATACTCAAAAACCTGGATATTTATTTCCAAAAAAAATAAGTTCAAGTGGAGTTCAATATGCTCCTACTCCTGTAAATATTGGAATTAAATGGAATGATAATTATGGTGGTATAAATAGATATACAACGCCCGTAGGATATGGTGATTATGTTGTATTATCTAATGTAAATTCAACTGCAACCTCAGGGAGTGTAAAGTCAAATCTAAGACTTAGTTATAATAGTAAGGTATGTGATTTTAAATTAGATGAAAATAATAATCTGCACATCGGTAAATTTGTTACAAGTGACCCTAATTTTTCAATAATACAGAATGTATCAAAATCTACTATAAAGACATGTGATTCTACTGGTATAATATATCCAGGTCATGTCATCGAACAGATTAGCGGAGTCTATACTTCAATGATAAGCGAGATAGGACTAACAAATAATGTGATTCTTTCAAATAGTTCGACCGCTACAACTACGTCGAATAACGTATTTAACTATAATGTTGGCGCAACTATAGGTTATGTGTTATCATCTAATAACTCCACAGGTAATGTAAGTTGGAGAAAAAAACGTGAAGTATTTCCAAGTTTTCCAATTGGTTCTATAATTTCAATAAAGGCTTCCGATTTAAATAGCACTTCCTTTTATTTGAATGAAACAATCACACAGACTATTAATGGTTCTCTACCATTGTTGGATATTAGATGGGGAAGAGGTAAATTAAATACACAATATTCCGGTTGGTATATATGTAATGGAAAGGAATGGAAACCAAGTGGATCTGCTACTCCATCTTATTTAGTACCTAATTTAAATTCGTTTGATTATTCTATAGCATCAAATGGGGCTGGGCAGCACACAGTGACAGGTGCTGGTGATAATTCTCCAATATTAATAGGAGGATCCGATATTTTATTAAATGCAACCCAGTCTGCTGGTATATACAATATTTCATATGCAAATACAATACCTGCAAATGATAATGGAACATCGATACTGTTACCTAGTACTCCAACATTGAATGTATATGTTACAAAAATGATACATATTGTTTATTTGGAAAGAGATGATTTAATTTGGCAAGATCCAGGTGTCTAATAATATTTAATGGATATATAGTAATATAAATATAGAATAAGAAATGGCAATTAATTTAAAACAAATTAGTGTTTCTGATAGTGATAATATTAAATTAGATAAAACTAATTATAATTTTGACCAATTAGTGGCAAATGGTGGAGGACCTCAAGGTAATGTTGGACCTAAGGGAGAAACTGGGCCACAGGGTGTTACTGGAGCAACTGGAGAAAAAGGAAATCAGGGATATCAGGGTACACAAGGTCCACAGGGATCTAATGATACTGCGTCTTGGAGGAGAATTCAAGGATCCGGCGCAAATCTAACAACAGATACCATCCTACCTATTCATAATAATACTATGTTATATCCTCCTGTTGTTAGCGTAGGGTTTTTAGAAACAGATCCAGAATATAATACGGCGCAACCATTTGATGGAGCTAATTCTCCATATCAGTGGATAATTAATAGAAAAAATCATTTCAAATCAAATTTAAGATTAACCAATGCAGGTATATCTAATTATTTTGATTTTATAATGAACTATGATTCTGTAACACTACAAAATAATTTAACAATAGAATCTAAAAACGGAGTATCTTCTACCATTACTTGGTATGCACAAAATCATATATTTAAAAGTAATGTTACTGGGGCAACATTATTAAATATATCAGATTCGTCAATAACATATAATACTGATACTATTTTTAATAGACCTGTTACTATTAATAGAAACTTAATAATAGGAAATTCAAGTGCAGGTGCAAATAAAATAGCAGTTGCGGCAGATGACACTGGTAAAGTTACATTTAAAACTGCATTAGAAATAGGTGGAATAGTTCCAGTAGGTACTATAATTTCTATCTTGCCTTCTATCTTTACTGATTCTGCCAAATTTATTAATAGTCAAATTTATAATGCGGCCAATTCTCCTGAAAAAGATTTACCGATTCCTATTAAAGTAGGTGGAGGTATTGGAGATTATACTGGTTGGTATTTATGTAATGGAAAAACATGGACAAATGGAACTACCAATTATGTATTACCTGACTTAAATTCATTTTCTTATTCCATTGCAGATAACACAACATCTACAGTATCGACAAGTCAAGGAGTTGCAAGCATTACAAATAGTGAAATAGCATTAATAGGTGGTGCGGATGCTAGTTTAACAGCAACCACATCATCTCCTGGAATTTATTCTATCAGTGGTACAGTGCAAACTACTAGTGTATTATTAAATGCAAATGGTAGTGGTACATCGCTTACAATTAAAAAATTACCCCAAATTATATATTTAGGAGTGGCCGATTTATATTGGAAAGATGGAGGTGTTTTACCACAAGCAATAAATACATATACGTTTGATGATTTAAATAATACGGCGACCGGATGTGTAACTACAACTAAGACAGATACTCGTGCCGAAGGAGCCGTTTCTCCTGCGATTACATTTACTCAGACAATAACAGCGCCAAGTTCTTATTATTTCCAAACAATACCGACGACTGCTTCATTTACTGAAGTAAATTCAGGATATACTGTAACTAATGTTGTTTCAGGTGGTGGAACATATCCTACATCTATAATTGTTACGGTGAGTGTATCAACCCAAGGCATTAATGGCACACAAAGAAGTATAACATATAATACAACAAGTAATATTGCAACAATTCCAGCATATACTATAACTTATAAATTTATAGATGAGAATACAAACAATGGAGTTCCGACTGTTCAAATAACAAATACAGGTGTTCAAGGTTCTAATACTATACCATTAGGTAATGTATTAATTAGTGCAGCGTCACTTAGCCCAGGAATGCATTGGACTTCTGTTCCTACGTTTACTCAACCAGCAAATGGTGGATTAAGCTTTAGTGCGACAATAGATACTGATGATACTAGTGATAAAACTATTAAAATAACGACAAGTGTTACATCTCAACCTGAAGATGGAGCATTTACTAATAATATAGTAGAGATCAAATACAATTCACTAGCACATAAAGTGTACGATGTTAGTACTGTAATTTATACTACTCCTAGTAATTATTCAAGTATCGATAATATTACAAATGGAATGGTGTATGAGGTGTATGATTTAGGAACAGATCCTAATAGTACTGGTATATTAACTACAAGTGGTTCTGTTACTGCAAGTACTGGAAGTATTAGGTATATTAAATATAGAATTAAAGCAGACGATTATTTCTATAAATTCTTATCATCTACTCTTTCTGATTTTTCTATACAAAATATACAAGGAGCCGGTAATATTACAGAATATTCGGCAGCAAATGTAGTAAATCCATCATGGATGACAGGAAAGGTAGTAGATTATGTAGTTAGAGATAGTAATTTTGGTTCTAATACACCAGGTGGAACTTCTACGATACTTATAAAAATATATGGAGAGGCATCTCTTTATACTAGTGTTATAAATTCTTCTAAGGTCAATGGAAGCTTTTACTATACAACTTCCGGATCAAGTAATCTATCCATATACGATGGTGGAACAATGCAAGTTAGACCTGGTGTTACTGCAATAGCTAGACTTAGGTTAATATCTCAACAATATATAAGCGGAGGTCCTGGAAAGGTATTGTATGGTGGAATTACAGGAACTGAGATGGCTTCTGGTAATTTTCCTTATACAACAACTACATCTGAAACAATTGCCATTGCATATCCAAGTTCCTTCGGAACCGTGAATGGTACCTTTGTACAATTCACAGGTACTCCAACTATAAATACAGGATCTGGAAGCTTTGGTTCAGCAGCGATGGAATTACAATATTCAATTAACGGAGGTACTACATGGAATTCATGTGGAGCTTAATAATATATAAATCCAATGAATAAAATTAATCAATATATAGAATATTTAAGAGTTATAAAATCTAAAATTTCAAGAACAACCCTAATTTTTATTGGGGCTGTTCTTCTTATTTTATTATTATTACAACAATGTAACTCGAATGCTTCTCTTAGACGAGAAATTAAACAGGTTCAATTAGTTGCAGATAGAGAACTTAATAATTATAAAGCAAGTTTAGATACTATTAAGATCGAAAGAAATAAAAATAATGATTTAGTTGCAATTAAAAAAGCATATGAATTTGATATAAATACATTAACCAACGATAATAAAAATCTAATTAAAAATTATCAAAGTGCTCTTAATCTTTCAAAGGATTTTAAAGGTATTAATTCATTGTTAAAAATAGAAATTAGAATTAAGGATTCAATTATTAATTCTAAATCAAATATATTATATGTTAATGATACTTTAAGCATTATTAATTTTACTGATGAAAAAAATTGGGATAAATATAATTGGAGACGATTCAGTGGCAACGTTGGAGTATTTAGAAATAGTAAAACAAATATCTTATCAATTGGATCTAGTCAATTTAATCTTGAAGAAGGAATTGAATTAAAGGCTGCAATATTAAAGGAAAATGGAGTAAGTAAATTAAAAATAAGTACACCATATCCTGGAGTTACTTTCACTAATATAGAAAATATAAATTTAGTTAATGACAAACTAAATGAAAAATACGAAAAGAAGGCTGGATGGTCAATTGGAGTAGGGTTAGGTTATGGAATAAATCTTGGAAATGGAGTATTAACACCCGGACCCTCACTTAATGTTGGTATAATATGGTCACCAAAATGGCTTAGATTTTAAAAAAGTATAAAGAAATGGCAAAATCATCTAGATTCTTAAGAATAGACGAAGATGTATTATTAGAATTCATCTATCACGATCAATCAAATGCCGATCAGGTTAAGATTGAAAATGATAATAATGGAACTCAAATTAAATACCTAAATACGGTTGATGGAGACAATAGTGCTTCAAGATTCTTGATTAGTGAACTTGGTGCAGATGTTGTCGAGTTTACAGTTACTACCGATAGCGGATATATTGTTGTAAATAGTTTTGCAAGTAGACAACTTTTACTTAGAAATGGTAAAACATATAAATTTGATTTAACAGATTCAAGTATTAATAATGTATCAGAATTTATAATTCCGGGAGGTGCTGGTTATTTAAATGGTCAAATATATATTTATACACCAACTACTAATGGGACATTCCAATATGAATACACCGATTTAGATGGTACTAAATTTATTGGAGGTCAAATTGAAGTTTCAAATAGAGCAAGTTCTCTTTTTTCAGTTCCAGAAGCGCAAACTGGAAACGATATTAAAACAGCACCTGGGGAATCCGGTAGATATTATGCAGTTCCTACTGAAACAAGTGGAACATTGGCATTATTAAATAATTCTTTAAATTATTTAGATTCAACCGAGTGGTTAGGAACAAATTCAAGTTCTCTTAGTGTAGTTTCCACTGCAACTGTTAATGCAGTATGGTATGATACTATAAGACTTCACCTAAGAACTGGTTATTCTTTTTCAGGAAGAGGATATGATGGGTTTTTATTTCAAACAAAGATTAAAAGACATTCAGGTGTTTATAACTATTTTAACTCTACTGTTTACTTAAACTCTTCAAGTTTTGAACTTCAAAATCCAAATCCATTTATTTTAGGAGATACATCATATTCAAAATATATTGAGATTAAAATACCTACTCTAGTAAGTATGTATGATCCCACAAGAAATCTAGAATTTGAAGAAAGTTTCTTTGGAACTACAGGTTCTTTAGATGCAATTAACCCTTCGATAAATTATGAAATTGATTTTAAATTAATTAATGAAGTAGTTACGATTGGAGGATATGATTATATTAGAGTATCTGACGGTAACTCTCTTACTCTTTCTCAAGAAGACGAGTATGTTGATATTTCAGTAAATGTAGAACATTCAACTGAAGGAGATTATTTTGAAATATATGGAACTAAAGATGGTTCTACTGCTGGATTTGAAAGTTATATTAATGGAAGAATGCAAACATCCGGCGATGATTTAACTATTTTTTATGAAGTACAGGTAAGTGAACAGTTAGGTCTTAATTATATTAACACATTCTCAAATACATTTACACAAACATCACAATTTGATCAGCCTATTGTATTTAGACCAGTGATTATGAACTCATCAATTTCAAATAACTTTACAATTACGGTAAATATGAGAATTTATAATGAGACAGATAATACACAAATATTAAAAGTAGCATCATTAATTTATAGTCAACCTAAAAAATATGGTAAAAAATTATTAAAGTTAAATTTAAACTCAAGTTTTTCGCCTACTATTGTTTATAATACATTACCAAATACATCAGTTAACAGAGAGTTAAATCAATTTGTTAATTCAATAAGACCATCAGTCGGAGAAACTAAATATGTTCCAGTTGCTTTAGATACATACGGGATTGTTGCATCAAACAGTAAAATTGCGACAGATGGAGCAGATGTAACTTCTACTTCTAATATTAAGTATGATATAGAAGGAGCAGGAATTATTACACTGTCTAAGGTATCAGATAACTTTATTAAATTTAAAGTTGCAAAACCAGGGGATGGAGTTCTCAATGCAGTAAGTCTTGTGAATGCGGAAGACATGATTTTAATAATTAAAAGTGGAACAATAGAAGAAAGAATTTCACATGACCCTTCATTTCCAGGAGTGGATATGGGTAATGGAGAAGTTTTCTTTAAAATTGCAAAAAGTACAGCAGTTAGATTTGACCAATCAGATACAAATCAAAACGCTGATAAATTTTATATTAACATAAAAAATGGTGGTACTGAATCTTTATTGTACTACGGAAACGTTAACATTATATAATGATTTTAAATAGTAGAAATAATTTATTCAATTTCAAATTCCCTAGGACTTTTATTCCTAAGGAAGTTGCTGACAAATATCGAAAGTATTTGAATAGAATGCCAGGTAATTTAATTTCAGAACCAATTGATTTTATAAACTACTCAATCCAGGGTGTTAATTTACCAGGGATAACATTTGATCCAATTGAAGTATCTCCAAATGATGGAACAATAACATATCATAGAGGTTCTATTCCGATACAAAATACAATTGATAGGCAGTTTAAAGTTACAATGCAACTTTTAGATGGTTATATTAATTATTGGATTATGCAAGATACTTTACTTTATTATTATTCAAAAACAGTAAGGGAACCATGGTTAAATGATATTAAACTTCAAATAATGGATGCTGAAGGAATTCATATAATGAGTGCTGTATTTGAAAAACCAATTATGAACTCTATATCTGAACTTGATTTAAATATGAGTTCAAATATTGCAGAGTTTACTACATTTGATTTAAACTTCTATTATAACAAGTTTAATATTCAATTAGAAATAGATTAAGATATATAAAGTATGAAAACATTTGATGATTATATAAACGAAGGAAAGGTTAATATAGATAACCTAACATTTACATTACAAACTATTGTAGATAGAAAGGGATTAGCTATAACATTTATACCCGATTCAAAAACATTAGATACGATTCATGTTAATGGTAAAAACACTATTGTAGATATTATTGAAAAGAAAATGGCTAAAAGTTCTCCACTAATATCAACATGTATGTGGTTTGAAGCTGGACATGACGCTGCAGGATTTACATTTAGAATTGATCCTACTGAATTAACTGACGAATTAACTAAAGCATTTAAATAATGAAAACATTTTTAGATTATATTAAAGAGGAAAATATATCAGATAAGGAATTAGCGATATTAACTGAATCCTTGCAAACTGAGTGGACTGAAGAATTGGAAGCTAAAGTAGATGCTGCAATTGAAGAGTTCGCATCAACATATAAGAATACAGATGGTACTTATAATATCCATGCATTTAATGAAGAACTTACAAATGAAGGAGTATTAGGAAGTATATTTGGTGGATTGGCAGGTTTTGCACTTGGTAAAACTATTGGTAAAACTATAGCAAATATTCTTGGAATTACCTCCGGAATTATGTATGATATGTTAACTTCAAGATTAGTAGGAGCCGCTTTAGGTTCTTCACTTGGTAGTAAAGTATAATTATGAATTTTGTAACAATTGACTTTTCACTTAATTCCCCTGGTATCTGCGTATTTAAAGATAATAAATACAATTTTATTGGTTATTTAAAACCAAAGACAGGAACTAAAAAGGAACAAATATTACAGGAGGAACTTAACCTTCTGACCGATACTCAAATCTCGCATCAACCTGACTGGACAAATAACGAATCCTATTCAAAGAGCGAGATGATTAAAATCCAAAGACATACCCAGACTGCAAAGGACATTATTGATATGATTATAGAAATCACAGGTAATGATTCTCCCTTTGTTATTGCGTTTGAAGGATCCTCTTATGGTTCTTCTGCCGGAACTAACAACATAATAGATATGGCCGCTGGTGCTGCAATTCTTAAAATGGAAATGATGTCTAGACTTGAAGTCTTAGAAATGATGACCATCGCACCTTCAACTATTAAAAAATTCATACATAAAGGAAATATGAATAAAAATGATATTTGGCCTTTTTTCTTAGATGATATTGATAGGGATAATATTCCATTAATTAAATATTGTAATAAAAATATTGGAAAAGATATTAAAAACGTTCCCAAGCCATTAGATGACCTAGTTGATGCATATTTTATGTTAAAATATGTAAAATCATTTTTTATTAAAGATATATAAATAAAATAATATAAGGACAATGGGTTCGAACCCACTTTAACAATTAGTCTGTTAAATTACTTATATTATTTTTTAAAAATAGACTAATTATTATGTTATACCATTACGTATACCGTGTTACCTCTCTAGTTGAGAATAAACACTATTATGGATTAAGAACTTCAAAAATTAAACCACAATTAGATTTAGGTATTAAATATTTTACATCTTCATGCGATACTGTATTTCGAAATGACTTCATACAAAATACACATAATTATAAGTGTATAATTGTTAGGGTTTTTAATAATAGAATGGATGCTTCTCTGTTTGAAATATTTTTACATAATAAATTCAACGTTGGAGTGTCTACTAAATTTTATAATAATGCCAAATCAACCGAGACAAGTTGTGACATGACAGGTTTTAAACATACTGAAATTAGTAAACAAAAAATGTCAGATGCTAGGAAAGGTAAAGAGCCATGGAACAAAGGATTAATTAATCCTTATAATAAGATTACTTTAACTAAAATGTCAGATGCTAAAAAAGGTAAAGAGCCTATAAATAAAAATAAAAAAGGAATGTGGAAACCTTCTACTGAAAACCTGATAAATTTATCAAATTCAATGAAAGGAAGAATACTAAGCGAAGAACATAAAAATAATCTTAGCAAGCCAAAGAAATCAACTGAAAATTATTCATATCCAAAAGAAAGAGTTACTTGTCCGTTTTGTAACAAGTCCGGAGGAAAACCTTCAATGTCTAGATTCCATTTTGATAATTGTAAAAAGAGACTTTAGATTTCTTAAATCATTTAGCTAGAAGTTTATTTTACCCTCAGGCTTAAAGACATAAGTTATATTGTCAGGTTACTGGATTGTTTCAGAAAAACTAAAAATAAATTAAAATAGTTTTCAAGTACCTATAAAAAGAATTAAAAATAGTACTGAAACTAAATTAAATAAAGATATATAATACATGTACTAATATTTAAAAATGTATCATAGATGAATTCTTTCAATACGACCGAGCACTTTAATTTATTCAAAGCTCTAAGTAAACTAGTAACGTTAGGTAAAATCTCTAGAGATGAAATGGAAAACTTACTTACTAAATCAGGTCTATCTAGAATAGATAAAAACCAATATAAAGATGATTCAGGTAATATTTTAACTATAGGTCGTGAAACATTTTAAGGGTATCAGTATATAATTAACAAATTAAAGTATTAACAAAAATTAAAGTATTTAAGACATGGCAGAATTTGACATTTTTAACTTAGGTGTAGCAGATGTAGACACACATGAAACACAGGCTTCTTCAGGAAGTGACCTTTACAAACCAACAGCAGACGATGGTAAAGACGGAACTTACAAAGCAATTATTCGTTTTGTTCCAAACCCATCAAATCCCCGAAACTCTTTAGTAAAAAAATACGTACACTGGCTTACAAATGCAGGCGGTGATGGTAAAATGGTAGATTCTCCTTCAACGGTAGGTGAGAAATGTCCAATTGCAGATGTATTTTTTAAATTACGTAAAAGTGATTCAGCAGTGGATAGAAAAATGAGTGATAAACTTAAAAGACGTGAGCAGTACTTTGCACTAGTTAAAGTTATTAAAGATCCTCAGAATCCAGATTTAGAAGGACAATACAAAATCTTTAAATTTGGTTATAAAATCAAAGAGAAAATTGATGAAGAATTAAAACCAGCGTTTGGTGAACCAACTCAAGTATTTGACCTTTTTGCAGGTAAAAACTTTGAATTGATTATTTCTAGACAAGGAGACTTTAATAACTATGATAAGTCTAAATTTTCTTCTTCAACTAGCGCTATCGATATGGCAGGTTCTCCAGCAGAACGAACTAAAGAAGTTATGGCAACTATCAAAACTCAATTAGATGCAGCCCCTTCATTAGAACCATACGAATACAAAACATGGGATGAAGAAACTAGAGACTTTGTTAATAACATTTTAAGAAATTATTTAAATCCAGGTGATTCAATGGACTCTGTTATTTCAAAACCAGCAGCTAAAAAACCAGCAGCCAAGACTGAAAGTGCATCTCCATCATCAAGTGATTTTGAATTTCCAACAGAAATGACATCAAGCCCAAATGATTCTAGTGATGCAGATGATTTAGATGATTTTCTAAATGATTTAGGAGTTTAATTAACATATATTTAAATTTAAAGGGCCAGGTTTAAACTTGGCCCTTTTTTTCTATATAATAATATATGGCAGGTCAAAAAATCACAGAAGAATTAAAGGCTAAGATTAGAAGCTTAGTTAAAGAGGCAATTGTAAAAGCGCACAATGAGCCTTCTAAACATATGCTTAAGGAAATGCCAGGTAGAATTACAATGGCATGTCCATTTTGCGGTGACTCAAGTTCAGATCATAAAAAGAAGAGAGGTAATTTATATTGGGACACACTACAATACCACTGTTTCAACTGTGGCACTCACTCCAACGCATACCAATTACTTAAAGAACATCATGTAAAATTTAAAAATACAGATGATTCAATCCAAGTTATTGATTATATTCAAGAACATAAAATGGAAACAAATCATGTTGAAGTTTTAGAACATGATGTATTTAAATTAGCATACGATTTATCACCAACACGTACAGAACTCAAAGAATGGTTTGACTTTCATGAAATAGAACCAGGAGATCCTGCATTTTTCTATTTAAAGAATAGATTATTATCTTCAAAATTAAATAGGTTTATGTATTCTCCAAAGGATAAAAGAATTGTAGTCCTTAATCTTGCGCCAAAGGACAAGGTTATTGGATTTCAAACACGTTCTCTTATTAAGAAAGCAAATTCAAGATACTTAACATACGACCTTGAAAAAATATATGAAGAGACAGGAAAGGAACTTATAATATCCGAAGAAGAATTAGTAAGTGTTAAGAAGGTTTCGACATTATTTAATGTGATGATGGTTGATTTTGAAAGAGATGTAACTATGTTTGAAGGACCTATTGACTCGATGTTTATTCCAAACTCTATTGGACTTGCAACTGCAGGTAGATCTACAGAGGAGTTCGATGAAATTCCAACAATTAGATATATGTTTGATAATGATACTACTGGTAAAAAGAAGATGATGGAAAAATTAAGAAGAGGTAGAAAGATATTTATATGGGAAAAGTTTTTAAAAGAAACTGGAATCGAAAGAGATTGGGATAATTTCTTAAAAAATATTGACAAAAATAATAGAGATAAATATCCTAAACAAATAGGTGATTTAAACGATTTGGTTATAGCATCATGGCTTACCAAAAATAAATGTTTAAACAAATTGATGGATTATTTTACTAACTCTAAACTTGATGCATATCACCTATGATAAAAAAAGAATTTTTACAAATGATCGAAGAGCAATTCGAGGACTTTGAAAATGAGAGAAGCAAGAGAAAAAATCTAAAGATGATTATAGATTTCACCTCAACTAGTATCTCGCATGAGGGCAAGGAATTTACAATGACAAAACCAAAGCTTAAAGCTAAGTTTAAAAGTTCAGTGTATATTAAAGACAATAATAAAGGAACATCATTATTTTAAATAAGACAAGTATGTCAGAAACAATTGATAAAATACAACAGTTAGATGATTACCTAAGTAAACAACGTACTGATTGGACTTCTAAAATAAAGACATTAACTGAGGAACTAAAATTAGGTAATAATCTAGAAGAGGTTAGTGCATATACATTAAGTTATCGTCAAATATTAGTAGAACACTTAGCTACTATGGGAAACCGTATTAAATCACAAAAAGCAACAGTAGATAAAAAGTATAGAGATAAATGGATCGAATACTTTAGCTATGATTATAAGCTTACTGATAAGATGCGCGAAAAATTTGTTGAAGCTGATATTTCAGATGATACACAAATCCTTGAGTTATTGATAACTCAAAAAGGTTTTATAGAGGGATCTGTAAAAACACTCGACAATATGGGCTTTGCAATAAAGAATCGCCTTGATATGAGTCGTTTATAAAAAAGATCACATGAAGTTTGATTTTAACATTAACGGAAGATAATCAATTTTTAAGAATTGATGAATCAACTGAACTTGAGTTAGAGCAGATTAGAATTTCTTTAACAAAACGAATTGACTCTTGGAGATTTAATCCTTTAGTCAAAAGAGGTGTGTGGGATGGTTATGTAACATATATTAAAGATGATAAATGGATTCCGGCAGGTCTATGGCGATATGTCATGGGAGTATGTAAAGACTATCGTTTTGAATTAAAAATTAATGGAATTAAGAGATTAATAGATCCAGACATAAACGCTGAAACATTCGAAAAATGGGCATACGACCTATTTGAAGGTTCTAAGATAACACCTAGGGACTATCAAGTAGATGCGGCTTATAATATATTAAAATTTAGAAAGTGTCTTGCAGAGCTTGCAACATCAGCAGGTAAGACCTTAATAAGTTTTCTTACAATATCATATATGTTAGAAAAGGGAACAGCATCTAAGATATTATTTATAGTACCTAACGTTTCATTGGTAGTACAGGCGCATGAAGATTTCCACGACTATAACTTTAAAAATAGAATTGACTTAAGAATCCAACAAATTTTTGCAGGACAAAAAATCAAATCTAATAAAAATATAGTGATAGGTACTTACCAATCATTAATTAAAAAGGATAAAGAATACTTTGAACAATTTGACGCAGTAATAGTTGATGAAACTCATAAGGCAAAATCTGCAAGTATTAAGACAATTCTACAAAAATGTACTAACGCTAAATATCGATTCGGGCTTTCAGGTACAATCCCAAAGGATGGAACTTTAGATAAATTAACGTTAATGAGTCAGACAGGTCCTGTCATTGCAGAGGTTAAAGCAAGTTTTTTACAAAACGAAGGACACATTGCAAAATGTGCAGTTAAAGTAATCGAAATGGATTATGCAACTGACAAACAAAAAACAGCTTTGATGGAATTAGCACAAAATAAATACGAGAACAAAGATGTATTTGCATTGGAACAGAACTTCGTTATCAATAATGCAGCAAGACTTGATTTTATTTCAAATGTAATTGGTAGAGTACCAAAGAATAGTTTAGTGCTTTTTCATAGAATAGAACATGGACAAAGACTTTATGAAAAACTTAGACAAGAAACGAATAAAAGAGTATTCTATGTAGATGGTGGAACTGCAACTGATATTAGAGAGGAATATAAAAAGAAAATGGAAGCCGGCGAAGAAATAGTTATTGTTGCAAGTTATGGAACGTTCTCAACTGGTATATCAATTAAGAAAATTCACAATATATTTTTTACAGAATCCTTTAAATCAGAAGTGATAATTAGACAGTCAATTGGACGTGGACTTAGACAACATGAATCAAAGGACAAGGTGTTAATCGTTGACTTTGTAGATAATATTAGAACACTAGAATGGGATAATTATCTGTATCGACATGGTAAAGCAAGGCAGGCAATTTACAAACAAGAGAAATTCGACTACACTATAAAGAAAGTCAATTTTGAAGGAGATATATAAATATAATAACGTAATAAAAAAACAAATTAAAAATGGCAGAAGTTAATAGAATCTCATCATTTAAAAGTTTTTCAGAGATTAAATCTCAAGAAAATGAAATGAAATTGAGAGAAGAAAACAGTCTAAAGAAACAAGAGACACTATCTAAAATTGAAGAAATTTTAGATGAGATGGGATTAACAAATCTATCTGAAATCGATGAAGATTCCCAGTCAGCTTTCATATCTAAATTGTTAGGTAAAGAAACAAATGAGGGTAATGCATTTGTGTACGCTGCAGGTAAAGCTAAAGCAGATGGAAAAAAGGAATTTGAATTTAATGGTAAAACTTATAAAGTAACTATTAAAGATACTGGCATCAAAGAAGATAATGAGATTATTGATGAAGCAATTAGTAGAAGTGAATATGATAGAATGGATGGACTTCATAATATGAAAGCTATGAAATCTTTAATTGATTCTGCAAAAACAATCTTTGATGATTTATCTGAAGAAATGTTTGAATTTGATGAAATTTGCGATTTCATTGTTATGAAAATTAAGAAGAGCAAATTAGCAGGAATGTATGAATCTGTTAATGAGGCTAGGATTAATGCAACTAAAGCTTTACAAGAAATTGTTGATGGTAATACATCTGCAGCCGAAGGTTTAAAAATTTCAAAAGAATTAGCACAACATTATATTGATTGGATTAGAACTTCTCCATATGGAAAAAGAAATGCAACCCTACCATTAAACATGTTAGTTAAGGCATCATTTAATTGGGGAATTGAACGACAATTAGATCCTAAATTAAAGACAGAATTAGATACATTAAAGGGTAGTATTAAAGAATCTATAATTAATGAAGCGGTTGCAAAGCAATTTGACAAAGACATGCAGACTTTAATTAAAGATATTAAATCAGGTTATGGTTGGATTGATCCAGAATTCGTATCAGATACTTGGGAAAATTCAAGCGACTCTATTGATTTTGAATTAGTTAAAGGAGAAATCTATAAAAGATTAATCGCTGCTAATTTATTAGCATATCCTAATCCAGATGATGAAGAAAAGAAAGGTGTACCTGTTAGAAAATTACAAGAATTAGGAATTAAAGAATCTGTAATTACTGAAGGAAAAGATGATTATATGGCTAAATTCGGTAGCGCAACTATAAACCTAAAGAAAGGATATAAACACCATACTGAAGATGAATTGAATGATTTATATGATAAATTAGGAGATTTAGTTAAAACTCTTAATGTTAAAGATGTTACATTAGTATTTGAGGCAAATTCTGAAGAATCTGCAACAAATGAAGCAACTGTAGAAGTAGATGCAGTAGATCCTAAAGATAAAAATCTTGCAAAATTATTAAAGAAGTATAAAGTTTCGCTAGAAGTAATTAATAAAAATGGGCCATCAGGATATCCTGAAGTTAAATTAACAGGAGATGTTAAAAGTCTTAAAGCTGTTTTAGCGGATGATGAATATGGATGGGATGATGCGGATCTTGCAGAATATATTGAAGAAGCTATTGTTACTGAAGCTGAAATTAAATCTGATGATGAATTTAAAGAATATGCAATGACCGTTTTGAAAAAAGCATTTGGATCTGACTTTGAAGAAGCAAAGGCTGGAGATACAATTGATGGAATCCTTAAAAAATGTGATGGTGACTATGGTGCTGCAGTTGGAATGTTAACTAGTTCTCTAGGAGAATCTGCCACTAACGAAGCGTTTAACGCAAAATATTGGGAAGATTACCATGAAAAATCTACAAAAATAACTTCAGCATCTAAAGTTGCAAGAGCAGTAGAAGACGAAGTTGAAGAGTGGAACGATAACAATGAAGATGGTGAAGACAATGAAGTTACTAATGCTGGAGAAAAGAAAGTAATGAACTTAGCTCATGATTTTTTTAAAGCAACTGGATGGATATCATCAGATGTTATCCAGGCAATGATCGCACAAGAATCTTAAAATAATTTAAATAAATAATATGGCCTAGATTTTTCTAGGTCATATTTTTTTATTATATTTACAGTATATTATATTATGAAAACAAAAATCCTTAATTTCAATCAGTTTATAACTGAAAAATATGAAGTAAAATTAAATGAACAACTTTTACTTGAAGGTGGAGCAGCTGGACATATGTCCCATCCATTTGACGAGAGAGATCTTACATTCGGGGATTTTAAGAAAATAATTGAAGCGGGACTTTCAGGTAATTTAACATTTGAGGAAGATCCTACTGAAAAAACAGATGGACAAAATGTATTTGCAACAGTACAAGATGGACAGGTTAAATTTGCCAGAAATAAAACTGAACTTAAGAATCCAATGGATCTTAATACGTTTAAACAAAAATTTGCTGGACATCCAAGTAAAATGGTCGAAGAGACCTTTCAATATGCAGCAGAAGATTTAGCAAATGCACTTATTAAATTATCAACTAAAGATTTAGAGGCATTTAATAATGGCAAGAACTTCATGAATATGGAGCTTATTTATTCTAAGAATCCAAATGTTATTTACTATGACAGAGACATTATACAGTTCCATGGGATTAAAATAACTGACGGTGATGGTAATATTATCGGAGATGATAATAAATATGCTAGATCTATTGCAAAGGCCTTAGAAGATGTCAAGGCACACATAGGAAAGGTATTTACTATTATTCCTCCACAGATTATTAAGATCGGTAAAGACGTTGATTTTGATACAAATAAATCAAAATTTATTAAAAAGGTAGAAGACCTAAAGAATCGTTATAAATTAACAGATGCCGATGAGGTTTCTAGATATCATGAAATGTGGTGGAGAGAATTAATTGACAAAAATTTCCCAAATTTACCACAAGACCATAAAGAAGGTTTATTATTAAGATGGGCGTATGATGATAAGAAAACTCTTAATCTAAGAAGTTTAGATAAAGAACTTGGAAAAGATCAAGCCGAACTTATTAAGAAATTTGATAAAGAAGATGTTAAAAAGAAATATAAAGAAAATATTAGACCATTTGAAGATTTATTCTTGGAATTAGGTAGTATTATCTTGAAGAATGCAAGTAACTTTGTTGCTGCAAATCCGGCAGCAGAAATGCAAAGATTACATACGCAGATTAGAACAGAAGCAGATAAAATTAAAGTAGGTGGAGATATTGCACAAATTGATAAAGTAATGTCAGAACTTGAAAGGCTTGATAGAATCGGAGGAATCGATTCAATTATTCCAACAGAAGGTATTGTATTTGTATATAAAGGAAAAACAATGAAACTTACAGGAACATTTGCTGCCATTAATCAGTTAATGGGTATTATAAAATATGGTAGATAAATAAAATAAATATAATAGACATGAAATATACACAAGCATTCGAATCATTTATTAATGAGGCAAAAGATTCGCCATCATTTGACACATCCACTGGACTTATATATTATTTCGATATTCCATTTACAGTAGAAGATATTGAAGAAATATTATCTTCAAGCAAAGCTATATTAAATGCAAAATTCACACCAAATTCGCAGTTTGAAATTCAACCAATGATTTTTATTAAGGATAAAGTAAATGGAGGAGAACACACCTTTAGTGTTGCGCAAATTGGAATATTAGGTTCTTTTTATAATAAGAACAAAAATAGTGTTGCATCTAGATCAGATTTCAATTAATATAATTTAATAAAATGGCATTACAAAAATTAAGAGAGTATTTTAACGAAACCAATAGAGAAAATTTTATTGAAATGTTAAAGGGTAGAGTGTTAGTGACTGAAAAGATTGCAGCACCATCTTTTCTTTTTAAAAGAAATACAGATGGATTTGAGTTTTATAAATCTTCAACATCAGATAAATTAAATTTTGTCGATAGGACTGTTATATCATTATATGAAATGGCAATTAATCATTTACAAAGTTTACCGAGCGATGTAAAATCTCAATTTCCACTAGATTGGAAATTTGGATTTGAATATTTACCAGAAACTAAAGCTTCTAATATAGATTATGCCACAACTCCTACAAATAGCTTAATTCTTACACATATACAACAATTAAGTGATGGAGGAAAGGTTAGAAAAACTATTAATGATCCATTAATCTTAAATAAATGGGCAAAATTACTTGATGTACAATCACCAAATGTTATTTTTGATGCGTACCTTTCTCAACAACAAAGAGAGGAACTCTTAGATTTGTTAGCAATGAGCGATAGAGAATATTCAGATTCATTTGATTATGCAATAGAAACTGAAGACAAAACAAGTTTTACTTCGAAGATATTTAAGATGTTTAATCCTAATATCTATTCAACTTCATTAAATCCAGATCTTGAAAGTGAGATCGATGGATTAGTTATAAACTTCATAGAAGGAAAAACAATGAAGTCATTTAAACTTGAAGATTTTTTAAGAGCATCTGCTGATAAAAGAGATTTAAGAGCTTCTAGTCACACTTACCAAATTGCAGTAACAGATTTCTTAGAGTATATAGTACAACAAGATTTAAAAGATATTAATTTAGAAGATGAACATGCAGACTATAGATATTTGGAATTGATGTCTGTCTTGTTTAATGGATATATTGATAAAAATTCTTCAAAATATATTGGTGTTAATTTTGAAAGTGCTGAATTTTCAGAAGCACAATCATTTAGATTAAATACTAAATATATTAAAAACGAAAAAACATTAAAATTTGTAAATAATGAAGTACTTGCCGAATTATTTAAAATGATTTTAAGTTCTTTTAGAAAGAAAAGAACTAAAGAATCAGACCTAATTGACAAGGACACAATGTCAAGAATGAATGAAATCATAGATGCTATCAACGAAAAGATATTTGTAGAAAATACAGATGAAAACGCAATTTATGATTATACCAATTTTATGTTACATAATAAGATTAAATCTTCAGTAAATTTAAATGAAGCTCTTACTGTAAAACACATGGAACAAGGTAAACAACCTGTAAACATGTTTGTTGGAAGATTTCAACCATTTACGCTAGGACATGCAAAGGTATTAGAAATAATGAATAAGGAAAATGGATTTCCAGTAGTTGTATTTTTAGTTAAATCTAAGGTTAAAAAAGGCGAGGAGTTTAGTAAACCATACGATGAAAAAACACAGGTTGATATGTTCAACCAGGTTAAAAAACAATATCCTTTCTTAAAGGAAATATATGTTGTTCCAAACGCTGCAATTGATACATTATATAATGAAATGAGACCAAAATACGAACCAGTATTATGGGGAACAGGAAGTGATAGAATGAAAGGATATGGTTATATGGTTAATAATGATTCATATAGAGACCAGTTAAATGCAAGAGCAGATTTTGGATTATTTGAAATTCCAAGAACTGACGATAATATCTCAGCAACTAAGGTTAGAAATGCAATGTTAGATGGAAATGAAAAAGATTTCCAATCAATGACGCCTAAGGCTATCCATGGAATGTATAAAGAATTAAAGTCAAAATTAGAAGATGCGGTCGGAGTTGTTCAGGAGAATATTGAAAATTCAGAAGAAATTATGACGTTTGAACAATTCATAAATAAATCTAAATATATAATCTTATAAAATAAAATTAAAACAAATGAGCACATTTGATAAATATCTAAATGAAATTAATAACGTGTTAAATGAGAGATCTATTAACAAAATTCAAACTGAATTCACAGACGTTGTAAACAAAATGTCAGTAATGGCAAAGGAATATTCTGCAGCAGAAGGAGATGAAAAGGCAAATATTCTTGCAGAATTAAAAGGATTAACCTCACAGAAAAATGACTTAATAAAAGAGTTAGATTCTGCTGTTGCAGGAAAAGACAAAGATTTACAATTAGCAATTAAAGAATCTGAAATCAATGAAGCTAGTCGTAAATCTATTAAGAAATATAAAGGTCTAACATATTTAACTTATTTCGAAGCCCCTAAAGGATATTCAGTAAATGGAATAGGAGAACTTAGTGGAGTTGTTGGAACGCCAGATTTCTTTGATACAGAAAAGGAAGCTCAAGAATATGCTGAAGAACAAATTAAAGATTATTTAGGAGAATCATTAGTTAGTGAGGCTAATCCTCATGCAAAACCAGCAGGACTTTCAAAAGAAGAAACTATGGTTATAGCTCAAAAATTTGCTGATGCAATGTCAAAGGCAGATGGTTCTAAAGTTACTGTAAATAAAAGAACATTAGAAGAAGATTCATTTGACTTAGATGTTGATGGATTGGAATTTGATGGAGGTTCATACAATATTTTTCAAAATGGAAATGTTATGAATATGGCTTTAAGAAATAATCCAGTATATGGCAGGAAAAACGATTCAGTAGATACTATTATTAAGAATATGAAAAAATTCGCAAATGAATCAGTAATTAATGAAGCTGAAACAGTAAAATCAGAAGCAATATCTAGACTTGCAGGTTTTTTCCGTATAAATCCTTATGCTCTTTCAAAATTTAATTTTGACGGAAAGGATAATATCAAAGAACTTACTAAAGTTTTAAACTCTACGTCAGATCAAGGTACTGAACTTTATTATAATACAGCCATTAAGGCTGCTAAAAAAGATTTAGGAATTGATGAATCTGTAATTAATGAAGCCGAAAAGTTTAAAAGTACCAAAGAATTTGAAGATTTCTTAGAAGAAATCGATGGTATGCCAGAGAATAGAATTAAAAGAATAATGGGTAAAGATTATATTGATACTCCAGGTGGATACAGAGATGAAGCTGAAGATTATGATAACGACATTGAAGAATACATGATTTCTAATATGGGTAAATCTGATTTTAATGAACTTAAAAATTATTGGGAAACCAACGTTGCCGAATCTATTGTTATCGAATCTAAAAAATTCTATAATACAAAGGAAATAGTTAAAATAGCTAATATAGCAGGAGATTCAGTAATTGACGCAAAATCAGCAATTCAAGATCTATCCATCGAGTATGGAGACAAAGTACCATTAGGCGAATTAAATAAAGTTCTAGCAGATTATGACTTAGAATTAGAAGATTTAATGGAATCATCAATAATTGAGGGTAAAAAAATTATACTTAAAAGACAATATACTGAAAATCATCCAGCATCTACTGTTGGTAAAAATGCTAACGTTAGAAACAAAGTATTAGAATTTATTAAAAATGGTAAAATTACCAAAGAAGCATTTGAAAATTTTGTTGCAGGTCTTTCAAACAATTCTAAAAGATGGACTAAAAGCAATTCACAATATTTTACAATTTCAGAAGATGGAGTTTCATTATCTAAAGTTGGACAAAAGATTCTTAAAAGTATTACAGTAAATGAAGCAGAGTTTAAAGAATTTCCAAAAGGTTATAACCCAGAAATATGGGTTCCTGGCAATTTTGATAAAGCTATTTCTAAATATCCAAATTCCAAATTAACCAGAAAAATAGTATTGGATGCTGCTAAAAAATGGGATGTTACTCCCGAGGACGCTATTAATTACGTAGAATTCGGATGGCATGTTGATTTATCAGAAAATATAAACACAAATATGAAAACAAAATTTATTTACGAATCATTTAGTGAATTCGTTAGTTCTTTAAATGAATCTAATAATTCATTAAATGAAGCGTTTGCTTCAACAAAACTTGCAAGTATTTTAACAGGTGGAAATAAAATGCCAGCTGATCTTCCTGCAGCATTCTATAACATGTCTAAATTAGCATTAGATAAAATACAAGATATTGATATTTTAGATATGGATCCTCAGACTGCAAAAAAGGAAAAAAGATCCAAAGCAATTTATATGTATTTTACAACAAATGAAAAAGAAAATCCATATGCTGGAAAAAATTCATATAATGCGCATACAATTCCAGCAAATACTTTATTAGCAATCACCGATGGTAGTAATGAATGGATGAATACTGAATGGACAAGAAGCTTTTCTTCAAAATCATCAAAAACACTAAAGACTACAAAAAGAGATGATTCTGCAGGAATCGATAAATCAAGTGCTAGCGATCAATATGGTTCAGGTATTTCAAGTATGAAACAAGTGGCTGATTTAGCAGACAGAGCATATTGTTTAGATTTAGATATTCTTAGAGCAAGATATTCTACAGAAGCACAAAGAAGTGAAAGAACTGCTGCAAGAAAAGGTGCAGTTGCATTTATGAATGATAAAGATTTTAAAGCAGAAAACAAGGCAAGATATAATGATATTTTAGCAACTAAAGCGTCTTCAATGCCGATGGATTCCGTAGTTTCAAAAGCTATAGATACTCTTTCTATACAAATTAAAGATGCAATCATTAAAGGTGAAAAAGGAAAATATGGAGATCTTTTAATTGGATTAGATCCACGTGGAAAAGAAGTTAAAATGTCAGATGCATCTAATTTAATGAGAAATATTTTAGACACATACTCAAGATATGTTGGAGATGTTGCAAACGATGAAAAAGAAAAAGCAGCAGGATATACTGGAAATTACTATGCGGGTAGTTTAAAAAATCATGCAAAAGACATACAAGATAATGTTAAAAAAATAGATACATTAAGCTACGCTTGGTAATAAATAATAAGAATATGAAACATATTAAATTATACGAAGATTTTTTAGTAACTGAAAAGGCGTATCAATTAACAGGATCGTATGGTGCTAAAGGAATAGCAGGAAAGGTTGCATTTGCATTTAAAAAACAAGTTGAACGTGTTCAATATGATGGAAATGTTAAATCAACATTAGATGATTTGAATACAGTATGGTTAAAATGGGCTAATAATGAAGGTGCAAAAATCATCGAAACTGAAGTAATGAAACAAATTAAAGATAAAGATGCAGTGATATATGTGACATCTACTTTAGGTAATTATAAATGGATTGCAGATGAAGTAAATGGAGTAAATGGACCTGAAAGAAGCGAATTATTGGCAAGATTTCCTGGAGATTTTGTAATTAATATTGGGTTTGCGGATGATATTGATGCTAACAAATTTTCTAGGAAACTTGGAGGAATGACAAATACTGCGTTGGTTTCAAGCACAGATACTGAAATACTAGGAAGTTTTGATGCTTCAGTGGGATATAACAATGTTGAAATTAGAGGATCTTTATTCTTAACAATAGACATAAAATAAATTTAAAATAATATATGAAACACATTAAACTATACGAGGAATTCGTAAATGAAGCATTAAATTTAAATTCAGAACAATTTAGAAAATATGTAATAGACACTGTTGCTAAAAAATGTCCATGGGCCGAAATTACCGAAGAAACAAGCGCAAAATCTTCAAATTTTGATTCAATAACGTTCGACGACGCAGTATTGATATATTGGACAGAAGGGCCTGCTAATCAGACTAATTCCATGATTAGAGTACAGTCTTCTGGTAAATGGCAAAAACCTAATCCAAATACTCCAGATAGAAAAAGATTCGGGCAAGAAGTTAATAAAGCAACAGGATGGGATAAACAAGAAAATGGTGTTAAAAACTTAATAAGTATTTTAAAAACAAATAGTGCAAATTCACCTAAAAATCAATAATCATGCCAAGTACAAGTATAGCACAGCAACAATTAATGGGTATGGCCTACTCTCTTAAAAAAGGAGAAATGGATCCCAAGGACGCAAGTCAAGAGGTTAAAGATCTTGCTGATTCTATGACACTACAGCAGTTAAAGGATTTTGCAAGTACAAAACATAAAGGATTACCACAGAGGGCAGATGAAAATGCTTTACCATCAAGTATTGGTGGAATGGGAGCAACCTTATTACCGACAGCAACCCAAACAGGTTCCGGGGATATTTTATCAGGAGCTGGCGATGCAGAAGAGGAATATAAGAAAAATAAAAAGAAAAGAGAAGCTATGTTAAAAACATTCGAACAATTTCTTAATGAAATGAATGAAAGTGCTCTTAATTTACCTTTAGGATTAGAACAATTCGCAAATGATGAAAAGGAAGCAGGAAAGCAGGCAGATATTTATTTAGCATCGTTTGACGGTAGAAGTTTTAAAGCGCAATCAACTGATAAAACATGGGAAGATGGAGTTCCTGTTACTAAGAACTTCACAAGAAATGGATATAAAAGTGTTTCTGTTAAAGGACAACATTACATTATAGAAGGAAATACTTTTTGGTATTTCAGAGTAGGAAGGATATGGCATGCGGTTAAACGCGCAGATTATGAAACTCCTCCATTTGAATATTAATAATTTGAGTATCATCGAATTAACCACTCCATAAAGAGTATTTATGGACCGAAGACCCTAAGAAATTAGGGTCTTTTATTTTTTATGAAACTTTTTAGAATACATTTATATAATTATAACATTTAACTTATATAATATGACTTATATTTTTAGACCGGAAAACTGGAGTAAATGGTCGGGGTTAGCGATCGATAAAATAAATAAAACAATAGATTCTTGTGCCACACAAGAACACCTAGATGTCGCCAAGACCATGGTTAATAATTTTATATTTGTAACTGCTCTTGAGGATAATATTAAAGAGAATGATTTAGAAGAGGTTATAAAATTATTTTGGTTAAAATTAGATTTACAAAGCCAATTAATTTTTGAAACAAATTCAGTATCATTAGTATAATTAAAGAACATAAAAAATAACACAATGAAATTCGTAGACGCTTTAAGACAAGAAGACATTTTAACAGAAAATGGAATGGCAACAAATTCAACTTCGTTGAATGCATGTGTCGATTTATTCTTTAATATTGGTGCAATGAGAGGACAGGATAAACAACGTTTACTTGCAACCTTTTCTAAAGCATTCAACGAAGATCCTAAACGTGCTATGAAACTTTTGTTTTGGGCAAGAGATGTTAGAGGTGGAGCAGGAGAACGTCAAATATTTAAAGACATTTTAGTTTATCTTGCCGAAAACCATGATTTGGCATTAAAACCAAATTTACATTTAATTCCAGAATATGGCCGCTTTGATGATTTACTAGTATTAGTAGGAACATATTTAGAAAATGATGCTTTGCAACTTATTGCAGATGCTCTTAAATCTGAAAATGGTTTATGTGCAAAATGGATGCCACGTAAAGGTCAAGTAGCTGAAAAGTTACGTGCATTCATAAAATTTTCACCAAAACAATACCGTAAAACTTTAGTTAATTTAACCAACGTTGTTGAAACTAAAATGTGTGCTAAGGATTGGAACTCTATTGATTTTGGCAAATTACCATCGGTTGCTTCTGCGAGATATCAAAAAGCATTTGGTAAAAATGCATATGAAAGTTACTCAGCGTATATAGAATCTCTAGTAAAAGGAGAAGCTAAAATTAATGCAGGTGCAATTTATCCGTATGATGTTACTAAGTCTTTGACACATGGTAACGCTAAAGTTGCAAACGAACAATGGAAAGCACTTCCTAATTATTTAGAAGGAGCAAACGATATGATTTTACCAGTGGTAGACGTTTCAGGTTCTATGTCAAGTCCAGCAGGTGGAAGTAAAACTGTAACTTGTATGGATGTTGCAATTTCATTAGGTCTTTATATTTCTGAAAGAAATGAAGGTCCTTTCAAAGATGCATTCATCACATTCTCAAGTAAACCACAGTTGCAAGTATTAAGTGGTACATTGAATGATCGCTACACACAGATGTCAAACTCCGATTGGGGAATGTCAACAGATCTCGAGGCTACATTCAAACTGATCTTAGATCAGGCCACTAAACATAATTTGTCCCAAGACGAGATGCCAAATAAAATTTTAATCTTGTCGGATATGGAATTTAATCAAGCAACTTCTACTGGATGGAGAAATGAAAGTGGAAACTGGAATCCAACTGCTCAAAAACTGATTGAATCAATGTATTCGGATGCAGGCTATAAAATGCCCCAAATCATATACTGGAACATTCAATCTAGAAACGGAGGAGTACCCGTTGAATTTGATGCAGCAGGAACTGCATTAGTGTCAGGATTCTCTCCATCGATTATGACAAGTTTACTTGGAGGAGATATCGAATCTCCACAACAAATAATGGATAAAACAATTTTAAGTGAGAGATACTCACCAATTGTTTAAGATATATAATAAAATTGGTTCTTTACAGCAAACAATCACAAGCAAACAATCAGCAACTACGATTAGAACCAGGTGGATCGGTACAGCAAAAAGTACAAACACAGCTATGATAGGTCTGGAATATGAAGCCCCTTATATCATTTGCATATAAGGTGCGGATCAGACAAGTGAAGGCTAACACTAAAAAATAAGCTACACGTCAAACCACCCCAATAGGTGCAAGTAGGATGAGTTGAAGTTTAGTAGACTCTCGCGAAAGCAAAGCCGAAGACGTAAAAGAGGGTTATTCCGCCGGGAAGAAAATCACGAACAACGATCCCGTAATAATTCAATCCAGGCCAATAAGCCTGGATTTTTTTATGTAAATATTCCATCTAACTCGAAACAAATTAGTAATTCGATATATAATAACTAAACACAAATTATGAATAATATTTTAGAAGAAGCAAATCAAATTGTTAATCATCGATCTGAAGAAGCTGATCGTAATTATGGTCCATTTTCAGAAGGAATGGATAGAGCTGCCATGATTTTTCAAGGTATGACTGGGATTGAAGTCACTGGTGAACATATGTTTAAAGCCTTAGTTGCTCTTAAATTCTCTAGAGAATCTTATAATCATAAGAAAGATAATTTATTAGATGCAGTTGCGTACATCCAAGGATTAGATAACTACATTAACGAAAAACAAGTTTAATATGAAGATACTTTTTACAGGTTGTACTGCAAAACAGGTTGATGATGAAGCTTATAAAAGAGCAAGAGTAAAACGAATTGATGATAGTTCTATTATCTGTAATTCCTTAAGAAAACAAGGATATTCAGTAGATCGTAAACCAGTTAAATGGGGAGAAGATCTCTCAGAATATGGATTAGCAATTGTTGGAGTTGGACAATTTGGTTCAAACAATTACTCTGGTGAAATATTTAATGTTTTGTATGCCCTTAAAACGGTAAAGAACGTTATTATATTTCATGAAGATTGGAAAATTGATGGAACTATGAAATCTTGGGCAAGTATGTTAAACCAAGAAACATTTGATAAATCTATTGCAAAGAAATGGAGTGATGGTAGACATTTTTATGGAGGCGTAGATAATCCAAACTTTAATCCAACCGAAGCAATCGAAGTTATTCGCAAAGTAGTCAATGGTGAATATGAAAATGCACTAATTCCTGCATTTGATTGGGGAGATAAAGAAAAGGTTAGAGATATTATTAAAGTAAAAAATATATTTAATATTGATTTAACCCCATACGTCTTAGATATGTGGAATATTAAATTAGATATAGAACCACAACGGAAGGAGAAAAAGCATATGCTTGCTTCTCTTGTTGACCATCGACCATGGGTTCGTAGAAATAAATTAAAATGGCCAGTAGATTATTTTGGAGCAAAAAGTATTAAAGAAGCTAGCCAACTTGCAACTGAAACTGATGTATTTGAAGCATGTGGAAAATACTGGGGAATATTATGTCCAGAATATCCACATGCTGGTTCTGGCTGGTTTCGAATTAGATGGATCTATGCTGCAATTCAGAAATCTGTATTATTATCCTCTCCTAAAGATCTAGAGGCACTTGGATTACCGCAGAGTAACATTGAGATGTTGAGTGATAATCAACTAGAAGAATACGCAAAGTTACAGTCTGACACTGTATTATCTTATATGTGGACCAAAGATACATTTGATAAAAAGGTTTCTGATATGGTAGAAATATTATGCGATACACTATCTAAGGATAATGAAAATAATGTTGCTCCAATCCTTAAACAAAATGCACTTTTTTAGTACAACTATTATAAATAAAAATTATGGCAAATATAGATAATGAATGTAAAGATCTTGAAGTAAAAGACTTCTATGATAAATCAACAACACACTTAGCGGATATTATGGAAAACCAAAAAAAGATGCAAGAGCAAACTTATGGTTTTAAATTTGAAGACATGACAATTCGCGAAGTAATGAATTTTTGGCATGTTAATACGCATGCAGTAGTTGATGAAATTCACGAAATGACAGATGCATTAGGCGGTATTAAAGATGGTAGTGGAAACGCAGTATGGAAATATTGGAAAAAAGACTTTTCTAAATATGAAACATTAAGGGTTTCTGATATGTCAGAAGGTGATAAAAAAGAATTGTATATGGAATGGGTAGATATTCTACACTTCTTTATAAATTATGCAGCATCAATTGGATTAGATGCAAAAACCGCTTACAATTACTACTTCGCAAAGGCAGAAGAGAATGTTAATCGTCAGAAAAATAATTATTAATGATATTAGATATCGAGCAAAGAGAAAAGGATATTATCATATCCTATTATAATGACAAAGGTGAAGTAGCATTTAAACAATATCCTGTAGATAAATTCCAAAACTGGTATGTATGCGATGATAAAGATAGAGCAGCAAGTACACAATATACTAATTGGGATGGTCGCAAAGTTAAATTAGGATATGGTAGGCAGTTTAATAAGTTTTCAATCCTTTATTTTTTAGATTCTCTTTCTGAAAAAGATAAAGCAGAATTGACCGCATATAATATGCCAAAGACTTATTTTGTCGATATCGAAACTGAAATCATTGATGGATTTCCTAAGGCAGAAGAAGCTAAAAGTAGAATTCTTTCCTTTTCAATTATTACACCAGAACGTAAAGCAATTGTATTAGGTCTTGAAGATATGGATTCAGAAAGTATTAAAAAAATACAAGATGATACCAATGAATATTTCAAAGACTTTGATCAAGATTGGGAATTTAAGTACTATAAATTCAAATCTGAATATGATATGGTTTATACGTTTTTGATGAAGTTCTTGCCTAAATTCCCAATGATGACAGGATGGAACTTTATTAACTATGACTGGCAGTATATTGTAAATCGATGTAAAAGATTACAAATTGATATTGCAGATGTCAGCATGACCAAAGAGGTTGATAAATCAGACAGTAGACCTCTCCATATCGGAATCTTAGATTACATGCAATTATATGATAAGTATGATAGAAGTGTAAAGGTAAAAGAATCCAATTCACTTGATTATGTTTCAAGCCAAGTTTTAAAAGTTAACAAGATTAAATTTACAGGATCTTTACAAGATCTTTATAGAGATAATTTTACAAAGTATATTTATTACAACGTAGTCGATTCAGTATTGGTTTATTATATTGACCAGAAACTAAAATCGATGGAGGTACTTTTAACTCTTGCAAACATTACAAACATGCCACTTTATAAGGCAAGTTCTCCAGTGGCAGTTACTGAAGCTATTATGGCTAGAAAACTTGCAGAGCAAGGAATGAGAATTGGTAGTGAGGAAAAGAAAGATTCTAATAAAGATGGACAATATGCAGGTGCATTTGTAAAAGAACCAATACTTGGATTCTATGAAGGTGTAAGTGCATTCGATTTTGCTTCCCTATACCCTTCAATTATGCGTCAATTTAATATTTCACCAGACGCATATATTGAAAAAATAAGTAAAGGTGAAATAGCAGAAAGAAGAAAGGATAAAGATATAATTGTATGCGATAATGGAGTTGTATATAATAATGAAGATTCTATTCTTAGAAAAATTCTTAGCGATCTTTACCAACAGCGTAAGGATTATAAAAAAACTTCATATGAGTATTATACTAAAGCAGATCAATATAAAAAAATGCTAAAATAAAACTTATATATAATTAACAAAAAAAAAATGTACAAACAATGAATGGAAATATCTTCGAAAAAAGAGTAAATATTTTACCATATGAATATCCATCACTATTAGCATATAAGGATGCTATTAGACATTCATATTGGATCCACACTGAATTCAATTTTACAACTGACATTGATGATTTTAAAACAAAGATATCAGACGAAGAACGTGAAGTTATTAAAAGAGCGATGCTTGCGATTGCTCAAATCGAAGTTAACGTTAAAACATTTTGGGCAGATCTTTATAAGAGAATGCCAATCACGGAAATTGGAGATGTAGGTATGACGTTTGCTGAATCTGAGGTTAGACACAAAGACGCATACGCGCAATTACTTAGAATCCTAGGATTAGAAGAAGAGTTTCAGAATGTAGTAGAAATTCCGGCAATTAAAGATAGAATTGCATATTTGTCAAAATATCTAGACGGTACAAGAAGTAAGGACAATAAAATGTATACCAAATCGGTATTATTATTTTCATTGTTTATAGAACATGTTAGTTTATTTAGTCAATTTTTAATCATGATGTCCTTTAATAAAGAAAGAAACTTATTTAAAGGAATTTCTAATGTAGTTGAAGCAACATCAAAGGAGGAAGAAATCCATGGTAACTTTGGATCTGAACTTATTAATATTATTAAAGCGGAAAATCCAGAATGGTTTGATGAAGAATTTGAACAACTTATCGATTCTGCTTGTAAAAAAGCATACCTATCTGAAGTTAAAATTTTAGATTGGATCTTTGAAAAAGGAGAACTTGATTTTTTATCTAAAGACACTATTAAGAATTTTATTCAAAATAGATTCAATAACTCATTATCAAGAATCGGTATGAAACCTGTATTCGATGTTGATTTTACTGAAATAGAAAAAACATTATGGTTTGATATTGAAATTCTTTCAACTAAAGAGGGAGATTTCTTTTATAAGAAAAGTGTGGACTACAATAAAAAGTCTAAAGCAATCACTGAAGACGATTTATTTTAAAAATAAAAACAAAACAACAAATGGGTTACGAAAAAAATTACTGGCTCAATGAAGACAGTAGAACATTTTTATCAAGGGGATATATTAAAGAATCCCCAGAACAGCGAATTAAAGATGTATCTAATACTGCTGAAAAATATTTAAAAATCGAAGGATTCGCAAAGAAGTTTGAGGATTATATGGCTAAAGGTTTTTATAGTTTATCAACTCCAGTTTGGATTAACTTTGGAAAAGACAAAGGACTTCCAGTTAGTTGTTATGGAAGTAATGTAGATGATACATTAGACAGTATCTTAAACGCAAGTAGAGAAATTGGAATGATGAGTAAATATGGAGGTGGAACTTCAATTTTCTTAGGAAACATTAGAGAAAGAGGAGCTAAAATTTCAACAGGTGGAACAGCAGATGGTCCAGTTCACTATGCCAGAATGTATGATACAACAGTAGATGTATGTAAACAATCAGAAGCAAGAAGAGGCGCATGCGCTGCATGGTTACCTATTGAACATTCGGATATTTTAGAATTTTTAGATATGGGTACTGATGGTAATCCAATTCAAAACTTACAATATGGAGTTACAGTAACAGACAAATGGCTGGAAGAAATGAAAGCAGGAGACGCTGATAAACGTAAAGTATGGGCTAAAGTTATTCAAAGACGTAATGAGTTTGGTTTTCCTTACATTATGTTTAAAGACAATTCAAATAATAATTCACCATATAAAGAATTAGGATTGGAAATTACGGCAAGTAATTTATGTTCAGAAATACAATTACCAACAGATTCATTTAATTCGTTTGTATGTTGTTTAGGTTCTATTAATCTATTACACTGGGATGAAATTAAGGAAACAGACGCTATCGAAACATATGTATTATTTTTAAATGCAGTAATGGACGAGTTTGTAAAGAAATCTTATAAAATGCCAGGTATGTCAAGAGCACACCGATTTGCAGAACAGCATAGAGCATTAGGCCTAGGGGTTCTTGGATATCATTCGCTTTTTCAATCTAAATTAATTGAATTTGATTCATTGCATGCAAAGGCACTTAATAATGAAATATTCTCAACACTTAAAGAAAGAAGTGATGCTGCATCTAAATGGTTACACGATGAAAAGGGGTATAGATGTATTAGAAATGGATTTGCAAATACAACATTAGTCGCAATTGCACCAACAAAATCTAGTTCATTTATTTTAGGTCAAGTTTCAATGGGAATTGAACCTATTAAATCAAACTATTTTATTAAAGATTTAGCAAAATCAAAAACTATTTATAAGAATCCATTTTTAATCAAAGAATTAGAAAAACATGGGTTAAATACTGTAGAAACTTGGGAAGGAATCTTAAAAAGAGATGGAAGTGTTCAACATTTAGATTTTCCAACTAAGGCAGTTTTCAAATCATTTATTGAAATTAGTCCAAGTGAATTAATTCTACAAGCAGGACAAAGACAACAATATATTGACCAATCACAGTCTCTAAATTTGATGATTCATCCAAGCGTACCGGCTAAAGATATTAATCAATTATATTTAAAGGCACACGAACAAGGAGTTAAAACTCTGTACTATCAATTTAGTCAAAGTTCGGCACAATCATTTGCAAGAGACATATTGGATTGCGCGTCTTGTGAGGGGTAAAGATATCCGGTGGTATGAAACAGGACCACATTTTAGGACCGTTTAGTTACGGAGTAAGGCAGGGAAAAGTTCGCTACTATCCCTGCCTTTTTATTTAAACAGTACAGTGAAACAAAATCACTATTTTCATTATAATATCTAAATAATCAAATTTAAATAAAAAATATGAAAATTAAAATTGACAAAGTAGATCAAAACAATTTTATTGGTTTTGTGAACAGGCTTAAAGTAATAGATACCTTTATCTATTTTAAAATTAAAGATGGAGTAGTACAAGCTTCTGCATACTTACCGCAGAGAGATGCCGTTAAACATCACAGAATTCCAGTTTCACATGTATTTCAATTAGAAGAAGGAACAATGGAAGTTGCCGGTTCTAAAGAATTAAAAATTGCTTTCTTTGACGCTTCTCGTTTAACAGATGCATTTAAACAATTTGAATTTGGTAACGTTCGTGCTGAAATAGAATTCGTAGAAAATGAAGAAGATTTTGTTGCAACTGAATTTAGGGTTTTTAATGAAGAACTTGAAATTAAATTATCATGTTCAGAACCATCGTTAGGCTATAAAGATCTTACAGATTCTCAAATTGCTGCAATCTTTAATGTAGAGTCAGCGAACTATGTATTTGACATGGACTACACTGCAATTTCTAAAGTACGTTCATTGTTTGGATTGGATAAAGAAGAAACATTCTCAATTACTACAAGCAAAGATGGTGTTAGAATGAAAGGAAAAACATATAACTATTTAGTTACTGATGGATTTGATGGAACTAATGGCGCTGATGTAACTCTTTTCAAAAAATATCTAAACCTTTTAGATAAAGAAGATTACTCTGCTAATGTAATGGACAATCGTGTCGTTTTACGTTCTAAAGATTCTGAAACACTTTTAACAATTGCTACTTGCCAAACAGCTGAATAACATATGACAATAGATGAATTAATACTAAAGCCAGAGAGCGATCTGACACAGGAAGATATTAAAATTCTGGTAGAGCATTATTCAACATTGTCTGCCAAATATACCGCGTATGAACAGGCTGTTAAGGTAATGCTTAACTCAATCTATGGCGCATTCGGTAATAAATGGTTTCACTTTTTTAATATAGACATCGCAGAATCAATTACCCTACAGGGACAATCTGCGATTCTATATTCTGAAAAGATTCTTAATAAGTATTTCCAAGAATTCTGGCCAAAGGATAAAGCAGTGCATGCACACTTTAATATTACCATAAAAAATAAATTAGTAAGGCCTTCTGTAGTATACATCGATACGGATTCGTGTTATGTCCAGTTTGAAGAAATGTATGAATCTATCGAATGGTTAGGTGATAAGTTAACCATTGACGATTTTATTATGAAAATATACAACTTTAGACTTAAAGATTATATTTTCAAATGTATGGACAAATATGCGGAAGCAACCAATACGGAAAACTTCCTTATGTTTGAACTAGAAACAATTGCATACTCCGGAATTTGGTTAGCAAAGAAAAAATATTTACAGAATATTGCATGGGAAGATAAAATAGGAATCGATGAAAGATATCCATCCCTTAAAAAGATTAAAACAATTGGATATGATACAATTCAAAGTTCTACTCCTGCGATTGCGCGTAAACACTTGACAGAAGCTCTTAAATTAATCCTATCAGAAAAACCAACAGCATCTTTATTAAAAAGACTTGTTGATTATTTAAAACAATGTAAGAAGGAGTTTCAATTGGCGAGTGTAGATGAAATCTGTTTTAATAAGAGAACTAATAATATTGAAAAGTATATCGTAGATGATACTATAGAATTTCAGTATGGTCTTAAGTGTCCTCCTAATGTCAAGGCAGCAGGATTTTATAACTTCTTAATGAATACTAATCCAAAATACAAGAACAAGTACAAGATGATTGGTAATGGAGAGAAGCTAAAATTATATCATTGTAAACATACAACATGTGAAATATTTGCATATCAACCAGGAGCTCATCCATACGAAATAGCACCTCCTATCGATTATGAACTACAATTTGAAAAAAGTGTAATCGATCCATTAAATAGGGTATTAGTGGCAGTTGGATTACATTCACTAAATAGAAATTTAATTTATTCAACATCATTATTTTAATATGAAAATAACACACGAACAAATCATAAAATTGGCATCAAAATTTCCAAACGATGCAATGCTTGGAAGCGCAATCAGAGAATTGGTAATAAAGGCAAATAATGCAAATGAAATTTACGCAGATCCCTGTCAAATTAGTTTATTAGATTCCATTAACGAAGTAACAAATAACGGAGATGGCAATAGATACTAGCAAATTAACAGAAGAGCAACTATCATACGTAGGTGCATATCAAAGAATCAATCAAAGGCTTGAAACTTTACAAAAACAAATGACTATAATTCAATATGAGGCACAGGGTCTTATAGAAGAATTAGAGGATTTACGAAAAAAAGAAAATAAAAAAATTAACGATGGCAAAAAATAACTTTACGTTTGAAGATTTAAATAAAGAATTAGCAAGTTTAAATCCATTAGGTTCAGTGATGGACCAATCTAATTTCTCTGAAGTTACCGAATGGATTCATACTGGTAATTATCACCTAAACGCATGTGTTAGTGGTTCACTTTTTAGAGGATGGCCAAACAATAGATCGTGCTCAGTTGCAGGTCCTTCTGGAACAGGAAAGACCTTCCTTACACTTAACTCCGTTAGAGAAGCGATCAATATGGGTTATATGGTAATCTATTATGATTCAGAAGCCGCAGTAGATAAAGACCAAATGATTAAATTTGGAATTGATGTTACTAAGGTAAATTACCAACCTGTAAATACTGTACAAGATTTTAGAACATCAATTACAACAATTACACAAAAGATGCAAGAAATTAAGCATAAGGGCGGTGAAATTCCAAAACTTATGATTATTTTAGATTCTGCCGGTAACTTGGCAACTCAAAAGGAAATTGATGATGCTGCTACTGGATCTGATAAAGCGGATATGACTCGTTCTAAGATTCTTAAATCAATCTTTAGAATTATAATGACACCATTGGCTGATTTAAAGATTCCTTTTATATTTACAAATCATACATATCAGTCGCAATCCTTTATTCCACAGCAAATTGCAGGTGGTGGAACAGGACCCGAATATGCTGCATCAATTGTACTTATGTTAGGTAAGGCACAATTAAAAGATGGAGCAGATAAAGTTGGTATTATCGTAACTGCAAAGCCAAGTAAAAATAGGTTTGCAAAACCAACACCAATTAAATTCCATCTTGATTTTAGTAAAGGAATGAATCCATATGTTGGATTAGAATTATATGCAACATGGGATATTTGTGGAATTACAAGAGGTTCTATTGAAAAGGGAGTTAAAGTTCCAAAGGCAACCGCAAGAGGTTGGATTTGTGAGCATCTTGATGAAGTAGTTTCTAATTCGGAATTCTTTACCGAAAAGGTATTTACCAAGGAGGTAATGGAAAGAATTGATGCTTATATTCAACCAATTTTCAATTACAATTCAGACGCAGGTGGATTAGATATTGAAGAAATGTTAGAAAATTCAATGGATTAATATGGAGTTAAATCTTTTTAAAATTGATGAAGATAAACTACCTATAAAATATGTATTAGGCATCCAGGAGGAACTTGAAAACTTCCCGGATGCTTTTGACATTGTACATATTTATGTTGTTGAAAACATCAATAGACCAAATAGACCACAGACTGGATTTTCTAAAGCATCTCTATTAAAATATCATGCAAAGGATAATATTGAAAATACAGAAAAAGGAATAAATCAAGCAATCAATCTAGGTTTAATAGAACAAACCAAATTTGAAGAAGGCAAGGAAACCTACACTATAAAAATAAATCCATTCCAATAAAACTAATCTATATCTTTTAATATAATTAGTATAAAAATAAACTAAATGAAATTCGGACAAGATTTTGAAAAAATATTCTTTAAGTTATCTTTGGCAAAACCAAAGTACTTAGAAAAAATACATAAAGGATTCTATACATCTGAGGAAATAGATACAATGCATTTCTTAGCTACTAAGTTTCATGAAAAATTTCATGAATCTCCAAAGGCTGAACAAATGAAAATTCTTGTACAAAGTCCAAAATTTAAAGGTAAGGTAGAGGAATCAATTATAGAGTTAGTTTATAATACAGATCTGACACAGTATGATGAAGAGTGGTTAGTATCAACCGCAGAGGCTTGGATTAAATGGAGGACATTTGACACAACCCTGATTGATACAATAGAATACATTAAAACAACTGAGGTTACACCCGATAATGCAGATTCAATTATCTCTAAGGTTAAATCATTAATCAATGATAGAAACTCCATTGTATTTAATTCAGATATTGGTTTAGATTTCTTTAATGCAGATGACCATTATCAAGAAGGCAGAGTAAAGATTTCCACAGGATATTCATTTCTTGACCGATTACTTTCAGGAGGTTATGATAAAGATGGTTCATTAGTAGTTTATGTTGGAGAACAAAATATTGGTAAGTCAATTTATTTGGCAAATGATGCAGCCAATTTTGTTAAGATGGGAGTTAACACCGCATTTGTTTCAGCAGAGATGGCAGCTCATAAGGTTTTAAAAAGAATTGGCGCAAATATGCTTACAATTCCAATGAGTGAATATGAAACTAAAGCAAAAAACAAGGAGTTAATTAAAAGAAAACTTGAAAATGTTGGTGATGGACTAACTCCACCTGGAAATCTTTTTGTAAAACAATTTCCAACATCTCAAGCAACAGTCCCTGATATTGAAGCTTATTTAAAACAAATAGAAGAGGAAAGAAAAATTAAATTAGGCTGTATTGTAATTGACTATATTAATATTTTAGCAAACTATAGAAATCCAAACTCTGAAAATATGTACCTTAAAATTAAGCAAATAGCAGAAGATTTAAGAGCGATGGGAGTACGCAATGGATGGTTAATTGTAACAGCAACACAGATTAATAGAAATGGTTATAATTCAAGTGATATTGGAATGGGTGATGTTGCTGAATCTGCAGGACTTTCACATACTGCCGATTTAATGCTTGGAATTATTCAAGATGATTTAATGAGAGCCTCTAATGAGTATTGGCTTAAAGTGCTTAAGATTAGAGATGGAGAAGGAAAGGGAGTTAAATGTAAATTAGATATTAATTATAATTATATGAGACTTACAGAAACAGATAACGTATCAAATTCAAATATACACAATTTATAATGAGAACACAAAGAGATAAAATATTCGACAATACATTCGAAGATAGTGAGTTTGAAATGGATCCTACATTCTCATTTGCAATTGCACCTAGTTATGCAGATAATAGAGATGAAGAGGATAAAATAGAAACTAGTATTATTGTATCAAAAATCCATGAGCTTATAGAAGCTTCTAGATTTAAGAAGTTTAATAATATTAATGAATTTGAACAAACTGTAAAATTAAAAAAGATAGAAATTAACGAAATTTATGAATATCTTTCAGATGAACTTAGGCCTAATCACTCAATCATTGAAATATTTTCAGAAGTATGTGATTACTTTAACGTAAATCCAACTAAATTCTATCAATCACTTGGAAATAAATTCAAAGAAGAGTTAATTGAGACTCTTGATAGAAAAACAAACATTCTTAAGAAAAAGAATATAAATAGATTATTCTAGTATATGATCGATAACGCAATTTTAGATAAACCAGTAAAAAGAATATGGATTCTCGGAGACATGCATTTAGGTGTAAGGTCTAACTCCTTGGAATGGCTAGAAATGCAAAAAGATTTCTATGATAATCAATTTATTCCAACACTACTTGAAAATTATAAAAAGGGAGATATCCTAGTACAGGTTGGAGATGCATTCGACAATAGACAAAGTATTAATATTAAGGTGCTTCATTATTCAGTAGATCTTTTTGAAAGACTTGGTAATATTTTACCAGTACACATTATTTGTGGAAACCATGATATTTGGGCAAAGAAAAGTAATGATGTAAGTTCCATTGATGCTTTAAAATGGATTCCAAATGTTCAAATCTATAAGGAACCAAAAACATTTAATTGGGGCGGTAGAGAAATCCTATTAATGCCATGGAGAAGAGATACACCACATGAGGTTGAAACTTTACAAGAATATCCAAAGGCTGAAATTGTATTTTGTCACTCAGAGGTTAGAGGTATTAAATTAAATAGCAAGGTAGATAACCATCATGGTACGGATTCTGAATCTTATGATAGATTTACTGCAGTATATTCAGGACATATCCATTATAGACAACGTAGAGGAAAACTTAGAATGGTAGGTACTCCATATGAATTAACAAGATCAGATATGGATAATATCAAAGGGTTTGATCTGGTTAATTTAGAGGACATGCAAGAAACTTTCTTTGAAAATAGCATATCTCCTAAGTTCGTTAGATTTAATTTAACACAGTTGTACAACGTGCCTCTAGGGGAGTTTAAAGAAAAGATTAGAAATAATTATGTAGATCTTTATGTTCCATCTAATATTGCAACAACATCTGCACTCTCTAGACTTATAAATAAAATACAAAAAATAAGTAGAAAAATAGATCCAAACATATATGAACAGGATTCGTATATCGATGGAGAAATGTATGACATGGAACAAATTGAAGATCTTTATAAGAACTATAATATTTTACATCTCTGTAATATTTATGTTGATAGTTTATCGCATGATGAAAATACAAAGACGCAAATAAAAGATAGATTAAAGAAACTTCATGACTTTCATGCATATAATAATCAAACAGATTAATTTATGAAAATACAAAGCATAGAATTAAAAAACTTTGCTTCTTACGGAAATAAGATTCAAAAGATTGAGTTTGACGAGGATAAATCAGAATTATTCCTAACTCTAGGAAAAAATGGAGAAGGTAAGACTACTATTGCTAACGCGATAGTTTTTGCCTTATATGGTAAAGTCGAAGGAGTTAAGATGTCAGATTTACCAAATAGAATTAATAAAGAACTTTGGGTAAGAATTAAACTGCAATGTAAATCAACCAATGTTATTATTGAAAGAGGATTAGCTCCAGGAATTTTTAAAGTTCTATTAAATGGTGTTGAATTTGATAAGGCAGGAAAGAAATCAGTACAAGATTATTTAGAAGAGGAAATATTTGGTATACCATACCATGTATTTAAAAATATTATTATTCTATCAGTTAATGATTTTAAGTCTTTCTTGACAATGAGCAGTAATGATAAAAGACAAATTATTGATAAGATGTTTGGTTTCTCGATTATTAATGAAATGCAAACCGCTATCAAAGATGAGAGAAGATCACTAAAAGGAGACATTGATTCATTTACTAGAGAACTTAGTCAAATTAATGAAAATGTAGAATCGGTTAGAGAGAAATTAGAATTATTAATGGTTGAAAGTCAAGAAAAGGACAAGCAAAAAATACAAGAACTTAAAGATTCTCTTATTAAATATGATGATAATAAAAAGAAACTTGAAGATGCTCAATTAAAAATTACAGAAAATCTTGGAAATTTTGTAACAGATCTACACGTTAAACAATCAAATGAATCTGAATTAAAATATAAACTAGCAGAACTTAAAAAGAAACTAGAACTTTATGAAAATAATACATGTCCTACATGTGAAAGTACATTAAGTGGAGATTTTCATATTGAAAGAAAGGGTGAAATTGAAAATGAATTACATACAATTCCTGAGAGATTAATTGATGTTACAAAATCAGTGGAGTTAGTTAAAGACTCTATCATTGATTTAAGAACAAAGGATAGGGCAGTTAGGGATAAAGTATCTACATTAAATACAAATATAAGAAATTTTAAAAATGAACTATTAAGAATTAAAGATGCAATTCAAGGTACTGCAGATTTTTCACATCTTGAACAAATTATAAAAGATTTTGAAATTCAAGAAAAACAAAAGGAAATTTCTAAAGATGAAAAGTCAAATGAATATGTATTTTTAGAAATGATAGAAGAAGTTCTTGGAGAAGATGGTGTTAAAAACCTCGCTATTAAAACTATTCTACCTGGATTAAACGCAAATATTGCAGCAATGGTTCAAACTATGCACCTTCATTTTCATATCCGTTTCGATGAGAAATTTAATTGCATTATTAATCACCTAGGAGAGGAAATCAATCCAATGACTCTTTCGACAGGAGAACGTAAGAAGGCAGATTTTATTATTATTATTGCAATCATTAAAATTCTTAAACTAAGATTTCCACAATTAAATTTATTATTCTTGGATGAGCTATTAAGTTCAGTTGATGCAGATGGAATCCATAACATCTTAAAGATATTGAGCCAGGTTATAAAAGAGAGCAAGATAAATACATTTGTAATTAATCACACACCATTGCCAAGAGAAATCTTCGACGCAGAGGTACAAATTTACAGAGAGAATGGATTTTCCAAATTTGATGTAATAAAAATAGATTAAGATATATACTAAATGGCATCATATAACTTAAAATTTAATTCAGATGATAGTGTAATAAGACACTTAATCATTGGATTTCTTGCAGACTTAAATAACAAGGTATATTTCCACAGACAACTTTCAAACAATGAAAGAGTTATAGTGGATGTTCCTTTTTATTACTCAATATCAGGGGACGATCAATTTCTAAGAGATCAGTTTTTATTTTCTACAGCAAGTGGACCTGATTGTTCACCCGATAAAGGATTTGCAGATGGAAATTATGATTCAATTCCACGAGGAGTTGCTAATTTAACTTCAATGTCAATCGATTCGGGAAAACTAGTTAATAAAAGAACAACTGGAAATTATACCAAAATGAATACTGAAGGCGCAATGGAAGGATATACTGCCGAATTCGATATGATTCCAATTACAATGGGATTTGATATTGAAATTTTAGTATCTTCTACATTAGATTCATTTAAAATAACGGAATCAATTATTAAAAGACTTTATAAGTCAAATTATTTTAATGTTGAAGTTGGACATTTAAATGAAGGTACATATAGAATAGCATCATATTATGCATTTCCGGAGGATTACACTCAAGAAAGACCAATTGATTATACATTCGAAGACAAGGACCAATATAAAATAACATTTGCAATTGAGGTAAACTCATTTATACCTGCATTTGCATGGGGTAATGAAGCAGGAGTTGGTACTACTGAACGACATGTTGCAAATCGAATGTTTAGTATACAAAGTAATGCTATTAATACTAATGCTAATCAATATAATATCAGAAACATTGATGAAACCGATATTGATAATAGATAACGCTATCAAAATAAAGGATATATAATAAAAGAAATAAATTAAATAATATGACAACTAACATTCTTGCACCATTCGCGAAAGTAGAAGAGTCTTTTCAATTTTATGTAAATGGAAGAGTCTTTGAAATGAATAACAATGAAATTAAGGAAGTTGAAGTTTTAACTAACTCAACACTAATCAATGCTATTAAAGCATTTGAATCTTTTGAATTTTCTAATGATTCTATCAAATGGTTCCATGGACCAAGTAAATTTATTTACAATTTAACAGAAAGTAGATTCCAACATAACAATATGTTAATCGAAGGAAACACATTTTCAAATCATGTTCTAGCATCAGGATTAGTAAGATATAATGAAAAAGCAAAAGCTGATTTATTTGAATCTATTCCATCATTACTTGAAAATTTTGTAAATCTAGATTTTGCTGCATCATTCAAAGGAAATAATATCAATGTAGATTTATTCAAAATCGAAGAATCTATATTTGTAGCACGTCTTAACAATGAAACAAGAATTTCTAAATTCTTTAAAGTTGCAAACGCTAATGAAGCATTAGAATATGTAACTAATGAAACTGGAGAATCTGCACACTCTTTCTTAAAATCTTTATTAGAAGGAGAAGAAGCCGGTATCGCTGAAAAACAAGAAAAAATTGAAACGTATGAATCAATGATTGCTTTCTTAAAAGACCAAAAGGGTTTATTATCTGAATCAGACAGAAACGACGAGATAATCAAAGAAGCTGAAGGTTTAATTAATACTGAAATCAAAGAATGGGAATCTAAAATTGCAGATTTAAATGCATAATATTTTACCAAATTAAATTAAAAAGGGTCGCATTGCGTCCCTTTTTTTATGCCCTATGTCTATCCTGTATTAATAATGAAACAAACCGTTCATTTCTTATATAATTTCTAACAATTAAACAAATTAAAAGTGGCTAAAACTAAAAACTATTTAAACAATAAGGATTTGCATACGGCAATGTCTGAATCTAAGGATTTAGGAGAATTGACCCCTATTGCACAGAACATGTTAATATTACTAGCTGAACGTGCCATTAATAAAATGTCATATGTCAATGGCGATGATAGACAAGATTGCTTACAGTTCGCAATATTAGATTTATTAAAGTATTGGAGAAATTTTAATCCAGATTATCCAAATGCATTTGCGTATTTTACAGAGATTGCAAAAAGAGGATATGCAAAGGGATGGAATAAAATTCATCCATTAAAATATAAAGGAACTATTTCAATTGATAGTACATCTTCGAGCGGAGAAGATGGTAGTGGAATTTATACAATATAATGTCAATTAAAAACATCAAACCAACAAAAAACTCAGGATTTAATCAAGGTTATTTTAACCCAAAGAATCCTGAAAAATATGCAGGACCATCTCCTATTATATATAGAAGCTCCTGGGAATATAAGTTTATGATATGGTGTGATATTAATGACAAGGTTTTAGTGTGGTCAAGTGAACCTGTTGAAATCAAGTATTGGTCTAGACAGGGAGATAAGCAACGAAAGTATTACCCTGATTTTTATTTTAAAATATTAAAACAGGATGGAAGTACTGAAGAATTTCTAGCTGAAATAAAACCAAAGGCTCAAATACAAAAGCCTCAAATTCCAACAAAAATGTCTAAAAAGGCAATTGAATCCTACAAGTTTCTTGCAGAACAATATGTAAAAAATATGGATAAATATAATGCAGCTAAGCAATATGCGGTTGAAAGGAACTGGAAATTCATAGTTCTTACAGAAGATACTATTAAAAATGGGTTACGTTAAAAAAAGAATAAATGAACTTTCAAAAGAACATGGAGGAAAGATAAAGGCCTCCAATTTTTGTGAGGAATGGTTTAATGATTCTCTCAAGGATAGAAAGGTAACAGAGGCACAAATTACAAGAACCAGATTTCAGGCAGGAAAGATTTATGTATTTGGATATATGCCAAAATATAAAGATGAACTTCCATGGTTTGATCAGAATCCAGTTGTCCTTGCAATAGAACAGGTTGCCGGAAATGATTTTGGAGTTAATTTAAATTTATTACCAGTTCCAGTGAAAGAACAATTATTAGATGATTTATATGCAAGATTAGGTGGATCTATGAATGTGACCTCTAACGAAAAATCAAATCCGTTAAAGGAAAGACCTTTAAGAATAACATATCAAGGAATGAAAACTTATTTGGAAAAGCATGGATGTGATTTTGCGTTAAGACAATATATACCATCTAGAAAAATAAATCAGGCAGTTGTAAGTTATTCTAAATGGCCTGAAATTGCATTATGTAATTTTATGGAATTAAATGGCACAAATTATATGCAAATAAGAATTCAATTCAGGGACTATTTTAAAAAGAATATATAACTAAAATTAATATTATAATATAATGGCAGGATTCGTACAAAGAAATGGACCATTGAGTACAAACAAAATACCATTCAAACTTAGTGATACATTAAAGAAGTTATCTTCGTTTGGAATGTACTATGACGATTTGGTACTTAGGCAATCACAAGCGATTGGACCAGTCGAGGATCAATTTGGATATGGTGGAATGAATCCACTGGGATTAGACAGCGATGATATGTATGGCGCGTTTGCGGCTCTTTCAATGGCCGATACTACTATGCGTAAAAACATTCCATTTTTTGACCAAAATTATAAAGGTAAAAGAGAGGAACTTAGAAAATTTTCACAGCATGACGAAATCGAAGATATCCTAGATATTCTTTGTGATGAAACAATTGTATTTGATAATAAAAACTTTATAGCCAATCCTGAAATTATCGGAATGGAAGTTTCAGAAGAGGTACAAAAATATCTTAATAAAGCATATAGAGATATTTATCAATATTTTGGATTTGCAGCAGACCAATCTTCTTGGTATTTCTTTAGAAAATGGTTAATTGATGGTTATCTTTCATTTGAGATTATTTATAATCCAGAGATGTCAGAAATTATTGGTTTCAAAGAAATTGATCCAATAACATTAGTTCCAGGTTATAACCATGAAGATGGTAAAAAAGTATGGATTCAGTTTAAAGACGATCCTATGAAAGAGAGAAAATTATATGATTCTCAAATTATATACATTTCCTACTCTTCAATTACTACAGCATCAAGAGTATCATATCTTGAAAGACTTGTAAGATCATTTAACTTAATGAGAATTATGGAACATACCAGAGTTATTTGGGCTGTTACAAATTCATCTTACAGAATGAAATTTATTATTCCAGTTGGAGGTAAATCAAAAACAAGAGCAAAACAATCTCTTTCTCAATTAATGGGTAACTATAAAGAGGTCGTAGATTTTGATTGGGACAGTGCATCTCTGACAACTAATGGAAAACCTATGTTACAATTTAACAAGGAATATTGGTTACCTAGCAAAGACGGAGAGCAACCTGAGATTGAAACATTAGGAGGCGAAGGACCTGAATTAAGCGACACAGAATCTTTAAAATATTTCTCAGATAAACTTAAAGCAGTTTCTAAAATTCCATACTCTAGATTTATGTATGAAGATGGAGGTGGTGATTTTGCAATGGAAGCAGACGGAATGATTAGAGACGAAATCAAATTTGCTAAATTCATTAATAGATTACGTAGTTCATTCCAGGAAATATTAGTTAAACCATTATGGTTACAAATGTGTCTTAAATATCCTGAATTTAAAGATGACCCAGGATTTAAAACTCAAATCGCACTAAGATATAATGAGGAAAACATGTTTGCTGAATTAAAGCAAATGGAAATCATGAGTAAAAGACTTGATTTCATTGGAACTATGAAAGATTCTCTTGTTAAAACTGACCCAATTACCATGGAAGAAACTCCATACTTTGATATGGAATTCTTGGTTGACAGATATTTAAAATTATCACCAGATGATAAAGCTGCAAATGAAGCTTACAAGTCAAGAACAGCGGCAGCAAAAGCAGCTGAACCTGAAACTGAAGATCCAATGGCAGCAATGGGAATGTAATTAAATAAAAACAAAAATAAAAATGAAAATAATTAAAACATTCGAAGAATTTACAGGTTCATTGCAGGAAGATGCAATTGATGCTGGCGAAGATTCAAAGGTAGTGGTTGATGATGTATCATTAGATTCAGGTAAAGAAATTAAATCTACTGAAATTTTAGGAGCTATATTATCTTCCAAAACCGAAAAAGAATTTAAAGAATATTTCTATGATAATTATGGAAATGGTGCATTTACTGAAGAAGATCTTTTTACTTTAACTAAATTTTATACAGATTACCAAGAGGAAATCAATACAAAAGAAAAAGAAGAAGAAAAAGATAAAAAAGAAAAAGATAGTGGAGATAAAGAAGACCCACTAGCAGGGCTATAACTTTAATTTTTTCACAAAATTAAAGTGATATATAATAGAAATATAATAAAATAATAATTATGACTAAAAACTTACTGATCCTAGAAAGATCGTCTACGGAGTTAGAGTTTAAACAAGATGGTGGGACCTATGTTCTAGAAGGTATCTTTGGAGAAATCGATAAGAAAAATCGTAATAACCGAATTTATACAGAAGATGAGTATCTTCCACAGATTGAAGCTCTACAGGCAAAAATTAAATCTTCAAAATTATTAGGTGAATTAGACCACCCAAGTAACTTTGATGTTTCGCTTAAAAATGTTTCGCATATCATTGAAGAACTTACTTATGATAAAGATACTAAACAAGTTAAAGGACGTATTCGATTACTAGATACGGATGCAGGAAGACAAGCAAAGGCTTTAGTTGATGCGGGAGTTCCTTTACAAATTTCAAGCAGAGCTGCAGGCGCAGTTGAATCTAATGGAACTGTAAAAATCAAACAATTATTTACTTATGATTTAGTGGCAGATCCTGGATTTGAGAATGCTGAATTAAAAAGAGTTAATGAGTCTTATGGATTTATTAATGAAGGAAATGACCTATTTATTTACGAGATAAATAATACAAATGAAAAACAAACAATCGAAAATATAAACGAAACAAAAATGGCAGAGTCAAAATTCATTACGACCGAGG